>JAEEGL017454257.1_pt1 | contig 24765 bp, 18 predicted proteins | sample 9134231 | NCBI WGS metagenome assembly JAEEGL01 (sample SAMN16246548, study PRJNA631951) | gut metagenome | biome: gut microbiome; feature: rumen; material: fiber-attached | host: Bos | place: Iran: Karaj | collected 2018-10
CATTATTACCCATTCATTATGTTCAGTAGGAATACCTAAGAACATATATATTTGATCTCTAGGATCAGGACTTAAAACTAATGGATAATAAGCAATCATAAATATTGAAAATAATATTAATAAAGTTACAAATGAAGTTCTAAATGGATATTTAGTCAACTTATCTATATACCATTTAAATATACTTTTTTTAGGTTTTAAAGAACTATTATTAATACTTGGTATAAATTTATCTATATATATAAACATTAGCTTAAATGCGTTAAAATAACCTATAAATTTAATAATAGTATATATTATATTTAAATAATGATTAAATGCTGTAGATATATCACCAGTGGTGTTACATACTTCACCTATTATCATAAATATACTAAATAGTATAGATACTACTATTTTTGATTTAGTAAGTTTAATATTTTTATTTTTAGAATATAAATATATAAATAATACACATATTAATCCTAGTAATAACATATTAGAATTATATAAAGTATAAAATTTAAAATGTCTTAAATCATCTAAAATATTATAACTAGACCATATAGCTATACTTGTAATAATAGATAATATAAATGGTTTAATCTTTTTCATATACTCTCCTATTTTTTGAATACAAATAATTTACTAATAATATAATTTAAAACAATTTGCATTATTTGGCATATTAAAGTAAATACCAATACCCATATATCACTATTTAATTTTAGAAGTGTAACAAATATAAACATTATTAACATTTGTATTACTTGAGTAAATACTCTTCCACTTGTAAAATTAATTAATTCTTTAAAAATATTTTTAGATTTAGATTTAAATACAAATATTCTATTTGTAATATAAGCAAATGAAACAGCTATAATCCATGATATTATTTCAGCTAATTGTAATTGTATGCCATTAGTTTGATCAAATAATGTTTTTAATAATAATAATTTAGAACCTATAGCTACAACTGTAGTTAATCCACCTACTATTAAATAATTCCATACTTCAGGATTGTCATAGTAGATATTCCATCCCCAATTCCAAAATATTATAAATGGATTACGTGTTTTATTTTTATATACTAACTTTCTTAAATTTGGTTCGACATAACTATCTGATTTCTTTTTCATGATTATAACCACCTATAAAAATTATAACATAAAAAAAGAGATTAATAATCTCTTTTATGCTCCATATTGTTTGTTAAAATTGTTATAGTATTTTTCATAATCTGAATCACTAAAAGTGATACCATAATCAGCTCTTAATTGTTTTAAAGCTTTATAATATAGAGTTGTATCTTCAGTTTGCTTATTAGAAGCAATAAGTGATTTTAATTCTTCTTTAACTGAATCATATGAAGGTTTATCTTCTGATTTTTCAACATAGATAAATACATTTCCATATGTATCATCTTTAACTACATCTGAAGTTTCTTTTGATTTTAACTTCTTAAATGCATTAACTATAGTTGAAGAGAAAGAACTTGCATTTTCATATGTGATTTCTAAATCATTAACAACTAAATCAGAATATTTTGATTTAATCTTTTCAATTGAAGTTCCATTTTTAACTTCTTTTTGAGCACTCTTAACTTTAGATTCATCTGTAGTAGATGATACTAAATATATTTTCTTTTTACCAAATACATTAGCATCATAATAAGATTTAATATCTTCTTCTGTTAAAGTAGAAGAAATATATTCAGTTACATATTTATTAATCTTATATGTAGTCATTAATTCTTGAATAAATTCTTCTTTATCTTTAAATCCATTTTGAGTTAAGAAGTCTTCTTCTTCCATTTGATAATATAACTTATATTGTTGAAAATATTGAGAAGCTTGTTCTTCAGCAGCTGCAGAAGCTTCTTCATCTAAACTAGTTCCATATTTATTATCAATGATATCTTTATCTATATTAGATAATAATATTGTTAATCCATTTTTATTTTTTAATTCATTGTATAAGAAATCAGCTGTATATTGTTTAATATTAGTTGAAACAGCAACTTCTTCTCCATTTTCTAATTTCGCAATTCTTTTAGGCCAAGCTATACCTGCAATAATAGCAACAATAACTGCTCCTAAAATAATTCCACCTATATTATTTTTTAACCATTCTTTCATATATTCATCCTCCATATATATTATATCATATGTTATTCAGCAATTGGATAAATGTCTTTATCATCTATTAAACACATAGTTTCTCTCATACGATTTATTTCTTCTTGTGTACTAGATAATTTATTATTGAAATCATTAAAGAAATCACTCTTAACAATCTTATTACTTACATTGATTTTTGCTTGTACAACATTATTAATATTTTTAATTTCTTCAGCAGTATATTGTTTATCAGTGTAATATTTAATATTGTTCTTAGCAGCATTATAATATGCTATTTCATTCTTCCAAGAACCATCTGCAAATACAACTATAGATTGATAATCATTACTGAATAAATCTTCTCCAACATAATATCTTGGATCATAATCTAAATCAAACATATTAGCTATTGTAGGTAATACGTTAACATATGAAGTGTACTCTTCCTTTTTAACTCCTTCTATTGAAGGATTATAGATTAAGAAAGGAACTTGTTCAGCATTCATATCTTCCTTTGTATCATAACTTAATACTTTATTTAAATTATCTTTACTAATACCATATGGATAATGATCTCCATAGAAGACAATAACAGTATCATCTAAGATACCTCTTGCTTCAAGACCTTCTAATAATATTCCTATAGCATCATCTACTATCTTTAATTTACTCATAAATCTTCTAACATCAGATGGGAATCCTGTTCCATCAGTCATGCTATAGTATTTATCACCTTGTATTGATTCTAAAGAATATGGTTGATGTGAAGATACAGTAGTTAACCATGCCATGAACTTAGTATCATCACTTGTTTGTTTTTGATCTATTATTTTTAATACTTGTGCAAAGAACTCATCATCATTTGCCCAATTCTTATATTCATTAGAATATTTAATACCTAATTTTTGAACATTATAATATTCTCCACTTCCCATGTTCTTATGAACAGTTGGTCTTGGATAATATGCTTCAGTGTAATCATGAGCACTGAAAGTAACATAACCAGCATTATTAAATATATTAAATAATGAATATGGATATACATTATTTTTATATGTAGAAGCTGTACATGTATTAACAATACTATATAAAGATGTCATTCCTGAGAATTCATTATTAAGTGTTGCACAACTGTTTCTTGGAGAATAATTATTCTCATAGAAATATGAATGTTCAACTATTTTAGCAAAATTAGGATAATATTGAGGATATTCATAAATAATATCATTTACAGATTCACCCATAATAACAATTACATTCTTATCCTTAAATATACCTGTCATATCATTCTTATCAGTAATTGATTGATTATATAAGTAAGTACTTATTTCTTTTTTAGTAGAATCTTCTTCTTCAGCAATTACTTGTTTCCAAGCAGCATCATCTATAATTCTTGAGTTTTCATTTAAGTCTTCATTATTTCTTTCTTTTATTCCATTAGAAACTGTTTCTTCAACATCAACTGGGAATAAATAAGCTCTTAAATCAATAAATAAGAACCCAAATGTACCATATTGGTCAACTGTTAAAGATGGATTACTTGCAGTAAAAAATAATTCTTTATTAGAAACTAATTGTAAGTTACTTTGTAATCCAGGTATTAATATAGAACCAACATATAAACCAACTGCAATAAGTTCTATAACAATTGATATTAATGCAGATTTCTTAATACTAGATCTATTTAATTTATGTTTTCTAAATACTATTAGACCAATTATATATAATATAAATGGAATAAATGTTAAGAAATAAATATATTTAAAACTATCAAAGAAATCTCTTATATAATCTACAACTGCACCTAATTGTGAACTAGCATTCAATGATGCATATACTCCAATAAAACTATTAAAACCTAATTGGAAACATGTATAAAATGCTCCTGCAAATAGAATTATTCCAAGTAATATCTTTTTAGCAATAGAATGCTTACATAAATTAATTAAAAAAGATAATACTGTAGATAAAATAATAACTTCTATAAATATTCTTAAAGATCCAAGTGTTAATAATTCACCATCACTTATAATTCTGAAAATTATTTCTTCAGAGAATAACCCGATAATCATAACAAATAATAATTGAATATATGTACTACTTATTACTTTTTTCATTCTTAACACTTCCTAACAAAGTAATATAATATCATAAATAGCAAATCAAAAAAAGTAAAAAATTGTTAAAAATGTCTATTTTCACATAAATTTCAAATAAAAAAAAGAAGAATTATTTCTTCTTTTCATTTTTCTTTTTTTGATTCTTTTTCTTTTCTTTTTCCTCTTCTTCTTTGCGTTTTTCTTCAGCGTCAAATACAAAGTCTTTTATTAATTCTACGAATTCTAGAATAAATAAAACCGCAAGAGGTACTATTACTAAAAATAAGAATGCATACTTATTAGTAATAAATGTTAAGAAATAACCTAATAAGATAATCTTCTTATTAACATATATACCTACAATATCATCTCTAGTAATTGTATTAGCATCTGATACATCATTGTTATCACCTTTAGTTGAATAAACAACTGATTTATCATCTAATTCAATAACTTGAACAACTCTATGGGTAACAATAACATTTTGTCCTTGAATAGTTGTTTTAAATGAAATAATATCACCTTGTTTAATCTCAGTATTGTTATCTATCTTTTTACATATAGCAATATCTCCAACATTTAATGTAGGTTCCATTGAAGGAGTAATTATAGAAAAAGGACTGTACCCAAATATATTTGGAATACCGTCCTTCTTTGATGTAAAAGTGATTAGTGCAAATATACCTGCACTTATAATAACGAATACTAAGAATATATCAATTAAACCTTTAAATATCTTCTTAGCCATTATATTCCCTTTTCTAGCCTCCAGATGAAATCTTGAAACCGAAGTTGAAGTAGAAACCTTTTGAGAATGAAATAGCATCTACTGTATCAATATCTTGTCCTTCAAGATAAATATAACATCTTACTCTTGTAACACCAGATTTAATAGCTAAAACTGTTTTACCAGTAGATAAGTCACCAGTTTGAGTTTGTCCTGGATGTCCTCCACCTACTAAGTAATGTGAATTACTCTTATTTATTAATTCAAATACTGAATCGTAAGCAGTTGGATGAGCATTTAAATAGTAATATGTAAATGGTAATAATGATCCAGCTGTATTATCTAGATCTCCATCTTTTCCATACTTAGGAGTTGGAAGTGGAGTTGGAATATTTTTAACTGCATAATATCCATATTGATATTCACCATCATCTGAAGTAACACCTTCACCAACAGCTCCACCAGGTAAGTTATGGTAAGAACTTGTTAATGATGTTGAATGATGTAATTTAGGATATGGGTTATAAATAGTCCAGTTATCATCAGTTGTATCATTTAACGCATATAATTCATTTTGTCCAACAGTAGCATCAGGTTGATTTCCTAAGTTTACGAATAAAATTCTTAAACCAGATTCTAAAGCACTTGTAGTAGTACCATGATCTGTAGTACTAAGTTTAACTGAAGCTGCATCAATATCAAGATTGTAATCAGCACCTGATCTTAACCAGAAGTCAAATGCAACATAATCTCCACCAGTATGTTCACATGAATTTGTTGATGTACATCCAGATGAACCAACGTTTAATGCGTGAGTTTCAGTAGATTTACCTTCTAATTTAGCTAGGTAACCAACAGCATCATTTGGATAATCACCGATTGATGCAGTATAGAAATCAACACTTGATCCATTTGCACCTACAGTTGATACTGGGTTTAGCTTATCAGGATATTGTAATCTTGATGGACAACCACCAGTTGAGTTAACACCACCAGTTTCACAACCGATACGAGCGAATGAAATAACTTCGTTCATTGAGATTGTCTTCTTAAAGTTTAATGCATCTGCTGAGATTGAAATACCTGTTGCAGCTGTAACCTTTAAGTCGATATCAGTTGTATCTACTACAGTGTTAGAACTGAACCATGCATATGTTGCAGTAGTTAGCGCTACACCAGTTAGTATTAACATTAATAAAGCAACTAACAGTCTCTTCTTTCTTTTATTTTCATCTTGGTTTTGTCTAGATCTTACGACTTTTCTTCTTCTAGTACTCATAATAATCACCTTTCATATGAATTGGTATTTTCACCAATATTCATTTGCATTTTTAATTCACCGCCGATTATATCATTGATACACTCAGGGTCATTGCCTTCTAACCATATAACAACAGTATATTTATCAACATCTCCAGGTTTGAAATCTTCTCTTAAAGCACTCATTACTAAAGTATCACTGACAAATGGTGTTGTACCAGGTTCAGGATCATTAGTATCAGGAGTTCTTTTAGCATATACTGTTGATTCTCCATTCAAATATACTTTAACTCTTACAGCATCATCTACATTCTTTACTTTAGCAAGTATATCAATTGCTCTAGAATAAGAAATAACATCATTACTACTATTTCTTACATAGAATGTATAAGCCATATAGTTGTTTCCATTATGAGGACCATCTGCTTCATTATCAACATTAGCAGGTATCCATGATTCAGTTATATTATCAATATAATCTAAATTATCAACAACTAACTTATGAGTTGTATATTGAAAATCTTTTCTTGGACTAACTTCTAATTTTTCATTTTCATATGCGTTCTTATCAAGTGTGATTGTAAAATTTCCGTTAGTATTCACTATATAAAGGATACCATAAGTAACACTAATAAGCAATAGTAGGAATAACAATACTACAATTACTGCTCTAAAAAATTTTCTGTTTCTTTTAACATCCTTTGCAGTGACCTTTACTTCTAAGTTAGGCATTTCTTATCACCTACCCTTAACGAAGTATTTAATACCATCTTTTAATAGTACAAGTGCATCTCTCTTAGGAATTTCATTAACAATAACGATATCCGAAGTAGTTTGTGCTCTTTTAACTATTGTCTTAAATTCTTCAGTTTCACCTTCGAATTCTAATAGTAAGTATTTAGCTTCAAATAAATTGAAGTTTGATGGCATCTTACTATCTTTATATATACCAACTTCATACTCTGCATTTGCAAATTGATCAACTATATCATCATTCTTAATTGTATAAGAATAATTAATAATTGGAATCAAGTTACTAGATACACAGAATATTCCGGTAGTATCCAAGAAATTGTTTAAGTATGTTTTCTTATCTAGCACAAATTCTGGAACTTGATATAAAATCTTAATTCCTTGACGAGCCAAATTTCTTTCAATCATATCTAATGAAATCAATTCAGTTCCTGCTAAGAATAAATCAATATCATATGCTTTCTTAACGTGTTCAATTTCATGTGCTTCATACTTGTCTAAATCTGCGTTGTTATAAATAACTTTACCTATAAATAAGTTATCTCCAACAGCTTGATAATCAATCATAAATGAAGGATCAAATAATTGATTATTAAAATCATCATTCGCTTTTAAGTCTTCCATAAGGATTGTTCTGATATCTTCTTCACTTCTCTTTATGGCTTTTCTTAAAGCTTGAGAATCGTTTAAGTAAACGTCTCTTAATACTTCTCTTTCAAGATCATCAAAATTAACATATCCTTCTAATCTTGTGTTTGCTCTACCACATACACATGTATAGAAGATTGTAGCATCAACAATGAACTTATAAATTTCAAATGTTTGAGCATTTGATTTTAATTCAGCTCTTGTTACTGCACCATACTCAACAAAGATTCTAAGAAGTGAGTTTGAATCTTGATCCAACTTTACTCCTGTAATATCTTTAAGAGCATTTCTAGTCAAATAGTCGGCGCTTAAGCATGTTTCATTAATAAAGTCGTAAATTACATCTTGTAAGCTACTTGTTAATTTGAAATCTGGGTATCTTTTAGCAACTAACAATTCGACTATATCTGAAACAGTTCTAGCCTTAAATGCTAGGTAAAAGTCTACTAGATTATTCATTACACGCCTCCCTACCTACTATCTTTATAATTGTATCATAAATAATCATTCTTTTACAATACTTTTATACATATATTTTTACTCTTTTTCTTCTATTACTTCTTCATTTACATGAAGGTTTTCTCTCATCTTTTTAATCTTTAATTCTTCATAATCTTTAAATTTTAAAATCATGTCACAAGTTTCAATATCTAAGACATTTTCTTCAAGTGCACCATATTTAACTAAAGTATCTAGATTATCTAAGAATTTTGAGAAATCAGCATCATCAATTGGTGCTAATTCAAATTTCATATTATATAAACTATATTTCTTTTCAATTAATGCTTTAACTGATTTTAAATCAGTAAAAGGAACAGATTTCATAATTGTTGATCTAGCCATATATTGAATATGTCTAAAATCATCTACTCTAGGTTCTATTTCATCTCTTTCAATCATGTTGTCTGATGCAACTTGATTGTATAAAATTCCATAGAATTTAGAGAAGAACACTGCTGCATCATATAATGATGTAGATTGATTGAATTCTTTGCATAATTTATTTTGGAAAAATTCAAAGTTTAATTCATCATTATTCTTTTTAATTTCAGCAATCTTTAATTCTAATTGACCATCTAAATCTTTAATCTTTTCATTAATATCATTGATTCTATCTTTAGAATTTAAAATACTAAATCCATTTCTTTTCTTAATTAATATATATACTTTTCTATCTAAACTAGCTTTCTCTTTTTCTAATTTAGCGATTTCTTTTTGCTTTTCTTTTAAGCTATCTTTTAGCTCATCTCTCTTTTCATATATATCAACTAAAAATTTAAATACTTTTTTAAATTTTTCTACTTTTTGATATTCTAAAACATCATAGTAAAGTTCTTTAATACTCTTAAGCATAAACTTCTTATCGTCTCTAGAAGAATGTGCATATTCCATTGGATCTGTAACAGTATTTAATACAGCTTTAAAATCATCAGAATCTGAATAGAATTTTCTTGTTTCTTGTCTATTATTATCAAAATAATCTAATAGATTAAATGGATCATATAAAGCTAAATCTTCATATTCTATTCTAGTATTAGTATATAATTCATTAATTCCATCTCTTGTAGAATTAACTTCTTTTAAACTATTATCTAATAATGTATTTAAATGTCTAATAATAGTTTTTTTGTTATTAATTATTAGGTTTTTAACACATAATTCTAAGTGTGTTAATAAAAGTGGACATTCCCAATAAATAGAATTAAATACATTCTTCATTATTAATAAGAATCTAGGATTATTCATGTTTTCGAATAATGCTTCCATATATCTAATAGTAAATGAAGAATAGTTAAAATTAGCACCAACTAATTTAATACCAATTTTTTCCATATCTTCAATGAATTCTTTTAATACTTCATTAACTCTATCTACATCTTTGGCATGACCTATTTCATATACAGTTCTATCGAATCCGAATCTTTCTTCAAAGTCTTCATCTTTACCTGTTAATTTTAAAATAGCTCTATACTTTTCTGATTCTTCATATTTTTCAGAAACAGCAGGATTTTCGTCAAATGGTGTTACAGATGCAAGTTTTTCTTTTACTATTTCATAAATTTCTTCTTCGTAATCACCTAATTCTGTTAAATAATCTTCCATTTTTTGATTATTAACTACTTGTTCAGAAGCTACATCACTTCTTAGTTTAGGAAGTTCTTTAACAATTTTATCAAGATATTTACTTAACTTTTCAACAGTATTTATCATTTTTTGTTTTTACTTCCTCTCTTTTTTCTTTTTGGTTCTAAGTCTTTAGGGTTTATTTCAACAATATTAGATTCAATTGATTTTATAGTTTCAAATAATTTACTATATAATTCAAAAGCTTCTTTGTTAGATAATCCTTTGACTTCTTCTAATAAACTTGCATTAACCTTACCCATTTCTTCTACTCCTTGCTTCTACAATAAAATTAATTAATTCGTATACAAATAATAAGAATGCTGGTAATACAACTAAGAATAAATTTCCATATTTAGATTCTAATACAGATAATATTCTACCCCAACCTTTATATTCTTTAGTATCTGTAGCTTCACCAATTATATCTACTTCATCAACAATAACATCATTGTTAACAGTAAATGAATATTGGCCAAAATCTACATCATATATATCATTAACCAATCCTAAAACTGTTTTAGTTTTATTACTTGAATCATAATAGAATATATAATCATTAGGTTGAATATTAGCAGCATTTTTCTTAGTAACAATTAATAATGATCCTGCTTTATAATCAAGCATATCTTCATCAACAATTAGTAATGTCTTATTACCAAATTGTGATACTTGATGACTATTATGACTTAATAATAATACACTCATAAATATAATAATAATTACTAATATTACCGTAATAATATTTCCAATAACTCTTTTCATAAACTCAATCTCCTAACTTTCTGTAGTAGTAAAATTCAATCTTGTTAAGAAAGATGTACCTGATACTGCATTTTCACAGTCAACATCTTGGCCTTCAACCCAAATATACATTCTAACTTTTGTTATTCCTTGTTCAAGACGGAATAATTGAATACTTCCACTTTGTCCGTTTTCTGTTCTAACTAACTTAGTTCCTAATGAACCAAAATATGCACTATTTGAAGAACCTAATAAAACATCTAAGTTTTCAGGAATGACTGCTTTAATACCTTCATAGTCTAATATCTGACTAGAAGTTATAGTCATATTATAAAATTCACTAGCAGCTTCTACAGCTTTTGCATTATGAACGTTATCATTTGGTTCCCATATTTTGATATCATTACTATTTGCAGTTTTTAATGCTTGTATTGAACTAACTGGTTCATTTTCAAGAGCATGTCCTTCAATTATAAAACCTACTCTTATAGCATTTTCTATACCTTGTAAATCATTTTTATCAGTTTCTAATTTAGTATATTCAACTGATGAACCACTTAAGTTTAATTGTAATGTTTGAGATTTAGCAGTTCTTAAGTATAAATCAAATGCCATTAAATTACCTTCTGAACCATCTGTTTCTTCAATAGCCTCTGCAGATATCTTATAGCCACCCATAATACGTTTAGCTATATGTCCTAGAAAAAATTTACTATATCCATTATCTAATTCACCAATAGTTGAAACAGGTCTATACATAGTTGGATAACTATTCTTTCTTGTAACTCCATATGAATAATCAGCATTTTTAATATCATCTATTTCGATAGATTTTTTCCAACTACCATCAGTAGCATCTGTTGATAATTCAAGTGAACTACTTGGAGAAACTTTAATATCTACTCCAACTAAATCAACTGCATTATTAGTAGAAAACCATGCATATGATCCTCCAGTTAATGCAACAATGGATAATATTAGTAAAAATACGGAGAATAGTCTCTTTTTACGAGCACTATTGTTTTGTCTACCACGTATATTTCTACGGTTATGCATAACAATCCTCCTTATTATCACTATAGTATAAGTATAACATAAGAAATAGTATAAAGCATTATATTATTTGTAAAAAAACGTAGAATAATATGTAAACATTACACATTCTACCTTGTAAACGATTGATATATTATTTTATTATTATGATAGGATATTATGGAAAGGTCTGTTTAGCATGAGTAAGAAAAAATTTGGTATTTTGATACTCGCGTTTATATCATTAGTTTTCTCATTTAACATGGTCAAAAGTACTTATGCTAAATATGTAACTTCTAATGATAAAACAACAGATGTTAACCTAGCAAAATGGGATATTTTAGTAAATGGTGAATATATAAAATCATCTAAGACATTATCTGCATCATTAATTCCTAACTTCGAATATAATGCATATACAAAAGATGGTTTCTTAGCACCAGGATCTAAAGCATATTTCGATGTTATAGTTGATAATACTTATGTAGATGTTGATTATAACTATATAGCAAGTGTTGCACCTGATAAGAATTCAAATTTAAAAGATTTAAAAATTACAAAAGTTGGTATATATGATGTTGATAACTCGGAAAATCCTATAGTAGATACTACTAAGGATGTAGAAATAACTGGTAACCAAGCAAATATAAATGGTTATTGGGTACAAGGATTAAATCAAACTAAATATTGTATTAGAATTTATATAGAATGGTACGATGGTGAAGATAATGAAATGGACGATGATGAAGATACTGAAGTCGGACATAACGCAGCAACTATTACACCAGGTGAACAAAACAATGATGGTAAGATATCAATTAAATTAAAGTTTGTACAAGTTACATCAAGTACAAGAGCATAAAAAAAGAACTACATTTGTAGTTCTTTTTTATTTGTCTTATTAACTTCCTAAGTATTCTTCAGCATGAACAACAACTGTCATTTTAACACTGACAATATCTTCAGCTGAATATGAACCACTTTGTTCTTTATAATACTCTCCTGCTAAATTACCCCAATAAGTATCTTCTATATCATTTGCATAATATAAATCACTTTTTAATGTATCAAAATCAGCAGTTGTTACTGCCACTTTAGTATATGTAGTTCCAGATTTTGTGAAATAATCATATGAATCATTAAAAGTATCAGAGTTTTGAACTTTAATATATGTTTCATATGGCCATGAAATATTAGCTCTAAAGTTTGTGCTATTACCAGTTTCTCCATATTTTGAAAGAATAATATCTGGAACAGCCGCTGTAGTTGTATCATTTTCATTAGCCACAAATCCAAAGATAAACTTAAATGGATATTTAGTAGCTAAAGCTGATACTACATTGGTTTGATCCAGTAAAATATAATAATCTGTAGATGCATTATATGTAGCAGTTGAAGGAACTGCTGTATATGTATCAGTTACACTATTATGCGTATATAAATCTCCAACTAAAGTATTATATGTAGTTGAAGTTACAGGTATTTGCATATAACTTCCTAAGTTATATGTTTCACCTAATATTTCTAGTGATTTAATATAATATGTTACTTTTGCTTTTGTTTCACCTTGATTATCTATAGATAAAAATTTATTTAAAGTAGTAGCTTCTTCCTCTTCATCCATACCAGGATAAATCTTATTAAATTCAAATACTGTTTCAGTTACATTTGAATCATTATCAAAGTTAATTTTCCAACTAACTACGTGACCAGTTAAATTAACATCTACATCACTAAAGTAAGTGAACCATGCATATGTACCAGTTATTAAAAAGATAACTGAAAAAATAAGTGGAATAATAGTTAATTTTCTTGAATGAGTAACTATATTTTCTCTAGTTCTTAAACTTTTTCTTCTAGCCATAAAACTACTCCTTTCTTATTATCTATATCTTCTATTATCGTTTTTTTCTATTACTATATTTACCATTTCTATAGCTATATAGAAAGCTAATGGAATAAATACAAATAATACAAATATTACTGTATTTCTACTAGCTTTACTAAAAGCGCTTAACAATAATGTTTTATATACTACCCTACCATAGATTTGATCTTCACTTATTTCGGCGTCTTGTTTAATATTATTTATACCTTGAGTAATAAATTTATATTTATGGTTTTCTTCATCATAATTAATTTTCTCAACCCTGTGGGTAACTATTTTTCCTTTAACGTCACCTTCCATACCTTTATAAGTGACGTCATCACCTATCTTAATATCGGCAGGTTTAACATCTGTTACAACTACAATATCCCACACTTTATAAACAGGAACCATTGATTCAGATAAGATAGTAAATAATCTAACACCACCTACTGTGAATCTATTATTACTAAATCTTTGCATCAATACTGTTAATAAAAATAATGAAACAAATATTATTAATACTACTTCTACAGCAACAAATATTTTGCTTTTTTTCTTTTCTAGTCTAACTCTCTCACGTCTATTAACTCTCATTTTGCCAACCCTAACTATTTACGAATTCAACATGTATAGGTAAAGCACTATCGTCACCTACACCATTATATGTATAATTTGCATGAACATCATCCTTATAGAATGTAATAGATACACTATAAAGAGGTTCAATATTAACACTAAATCCTTTAACATAATCATATAATGTACACTTATTTGTATTTATATGATAATTTGTTAAATCTTCAGCTGAATAAACTGAATCTTTAGTATATGTAACACCACCTACTGTAACATCTTCATTTAATTTATAATATTGTCCATATAAAACAGTACATGATGAATCATTTAAACATTCTAAATAATATTGATTAGACATATCTAGTCTTACATATCTAGGATCAAATGTGATATTTGCTTTTTCACTTTCACCACTATCACGTGAATTTGAAAGTCTTAATGTTGCGTATAAGTCATATTCTTTATCACTTATTTCATATGAAACATCTACTTTTTTAATGATATATGTAATATAACCAGCAATCTTTTCAACATATGGTGAAGTACTTTCTGCCCATATTCTTATAGTAATTCTATCACCATCATTAAATACAATACTTGATGATGATTTTTTACTAACATGTATCTTAAAACTATCACTATTATTTGCTCTATAAATTGTTCTTGAATAACTCTCTGATGTAATAACATCAGATGGATTTTCTTTAACAAGTGATACCGCTATTGAATCAGTTTCTTTTCCATCATTTGAAGTAATACAATTATATTCAGAATCAACTATACAAAAATCAAAATTATATTCAATATCTGTATCTGATTTCTTTAATGAGTTACCTTGTTTTGTTGAATAAAGAATTACAGTACTATCAACACCACTTGATGATCCATCCCAACTATACGAGAAATTATTTTTTAAATTATTATGATTAACAGTATTAATATTACCAACATATGATGATAATAATTCACTATTAAAATAGAAATTTTGTGATAAATAATATCTATCTTTAATAATGTTATAAATATATCTTGATAATGTTATAGTAGGAAATAATAATATTAATACCATTAAGGCTATAAATACTACTTTCGTTTTATTATCTAGTTTTTTGAATCTTGTAAATATATATTTAGCATAATTAATAACGGCTTTAATAGCTTTCATATTATCATTCCTTTCTACTATATATTATTTTCTTTGTGCATATTGTTGAGCATATACTTTAATACTTAACATCTCAATAATATCTTGGTATTGTACAGTATTAGCTGAACTAGCTAAACTATAATGAATTGTGTATCTATCTGCTTGATCAGATCCATAATTCATTGTTAATAGATCATTTGTTAATGGATAACTAAATTTATAAAAATATGTATGATCTCCATCACAATATAATCCTTGTCTTATCGAATCACCTGCAGTATCACTACAAGTACCTACATTTGTTATTGAATAAGGTTGAAATCTATCTGATGCATATATATTTCCATCATGAGTTTGAATTTCAATATAATATGTCATAGGTAAATTTGTTGTTACAGTTATTTCAACATTATATTGCATTCTAACATTTATTCTTTTTCTTGTTGTTGCACCAGCTGCATCAACTGCATCTTTATAGTTCCTTACTTCAAATACATAATCTTGATAATTTCCATCAGGTTCAACATTTGAAAGTGCAACATTATCAACAATTGTTTCTCCTTCTAAATTAACTACATCTAGTAATGAATAAGCAACATTAATACTTGTATTTGAATTACCACTACTAGCATATCTAGATAATGTATTAGGAAAAATTATAAGAATTACAATTATTAATATAATTCCAATTGCTAATGGCAATTTCTTTTCTAATTTTTCCTTATTTATCTTATATTTTTTTAATTTAGGAGTTTCATCATTTTTTTTCTTAAATATCTTTAATTTAGGTAATTTTAATTTAGGAAAATTAATTTTCTTTAATTTTATCTTTTTTAGTTTCATTTTTTCAACGCCTCCAAATTAGCCTTTATTTTCTTGGCGCTTTTTACAGTAGTAGTACCCATTTCTGATGTATTAGAATCATTACTTAATGAACTTCTTATATTATCAATATCAGTATGATTTTTGGCTGCTTCCATCTCTTGTTGTTTTTTAAATAAGAAACCTATCTTCATTGGAACAGATACTCTCTTCTTAGTTGGTTTAGATTTTTTAAGATAACTCAAATCACCTTTATAAGTAGTTGTCTTAAATTTTCTTTCTTCTGTACTAAATACTAAAGTAAACAATATTAATGTAACAAATATTGCTATTAATACTTTAGGTTCAGATATAACATTTTTCCAAATACCAGCTTTAGGTACTATCAATACTACTTTACCAACTATTTCATTAATTGTTATTGAATAGTCATCTGCAGTGTTGGCATCTCCTCTTGTAATATAACTATTACCATTTTTCATTACTAATCTATGGGTGATTAATTCACCTTCACTCATAAATGTAATAATATCATTTATCTTAACATCTTGTGTATTTTTAACTACAACATAATCATTTATCTCAATAGTTCCTGACATGGATCCTGTTACTACATTAAATATTGAATATCCAAATAATGTTGCATAATTCTTTTTAAATATATTAACTTGCATCCAAGCATCTAAAGATAGAAGTAAGATAATACCAACAATAACTGATAATATTCGAAATATAATTTTAAATACTCTACTAATTTTATTCATCATATTGTTAAGCTCCAATCTTTTGCTTTGCTGTTACAGTAACTGGAACATTCAATTGATTATCTACTCCAGATCCAAGTAATGAGTCAAATATACTGCTTATTGAATTTGGATCATTATCACCAAATTCCCATATAATATCAGCTCTTAATTGAACTGGTTTATTTAACTCATCTAATAATATTGAACCAGAGAAAACTCCATCAGATGATGATAATAATGTTGCTCTTCCATCTACAACTTTATAAACACCAACTAATCTTAAATTTGATTCACTATCATCAAAATCTAAACCTGTAATATCATGAATATATTGTTGAATACTATCGAAATTCATATATACTTCATAATCAACAGCTGTCTTACATGAACTTGCATCAATTGTGATTGTAAATGATCCCATTTTACCAGGAGCAATATATCCTTCTTCTACATCAACATTATATTCTGAAGTAGCTAAATCTATCCAATTAATATCACTTATAGTATATTCTCTTACATTACTTTCTTCATCTTTGGTAGTAATATCAGTTCCATTAACTTTTACTAACCAATCTGCAACTTGTAATTCAGGATTTGCAGTAGCTTCACTTGAATATTTTGCTAATGTTTGTTGAACGCTAATGCATACTACAAAAACACAAAAAACTAAGCTAACTATAACTAAATTCTTTTTCATAGCATACACCACCTATTCTAAGTTTAATTATATCATATATACATTTAAAATAATACAAAAATGACAAAGAAAAAGACACATTTCTGTGTCTTAATTCTTAACAATTACGTATGTATAAACATCTCCAACTTCATGAGTACCATTATATAGAGTAAACATAATTCTATAAGTACCAGTCTTCAAATCAGCATCATTTCTTAATTTAAATGTCATATGATAGTTACCCATATTAGCACTATCTGTATGACCAGTCAGAGCTTCTTTCTTAATAGTCATCGTACTAGTATCTAATAAGTCAGTAGCTGTTAAATTATTTAAATCACTGAATGTTGTATTATTTAAGTCGAATAATGAGTTGATATTAACATCTTCATAATCATAGCTATTAATATCTGTATATTTTCTTCTCATTAAAGATACTTTAATTGTTGGATTTGTATATGATCCAAAGTAATTTAAGTCAATATCTACAGTATCTTCTCCACCAGTAGTCTTACCATTTTTATAAATGATAGTATCTGAATCTTCAGAAATTGTAGTATTTAAACCATACTTTTCATTTACTAGATTTACTCTAAATGAATCAGTAGAATTTGTAATTGTATCACCTTGTTTAGCAAATAAACCATCAGATGATGCAAATGCAGTAATTCTAAATTCATATAAACCAGATCTAATATTACTATTACTTAAGTCAACTGTAATTGTTTTATCAACTTTAACAACGTAGTCTGCTAATTTTAATCTAATCAAACCATTTGTAGCAGGAGCATATCCGACATCACCAATGTAGAATACTGCACCAGCAAGTTCATCACCAACTACTTGAGTAGCAACTTCATTACCGTTTGAATCTTCAGTTATTAAATATAAGCCTATTCTTAAACCTAATCTATCTTGGAAATAACTTGTATTTCTAACAGATAAGTTACCATAAGTTTCATCATATATTGGTTTTTCATTAACATCAACTTTAGCATTGAAATCAAATATATCATCAACATAAATATTATCAGCTTCAGTTGGATAATCACTTACTTCCAAGTCGAATGATGCATCAGTTGCATCAAATAAATTGAAGTTCATCTTATCCATTGTTTCTGAAATAGGTGTTGAGAATACGTATTGATTATCACCATCTGTAGCTCTCAATGCTAAATAGAATTCTTCATTAGTAATTGGAAGTGCTGATGTATGATTTGTAACATCTCTAAAATCAACCATGAATATGAATGCCTCAACAGTTGAAGTAGCAGCATTACCATCAAAGTCAAAGTCATCAATCAAGTACCTGCTACGGTTTTCATCTTCATTATATAAGTTACCTGCACTCGTTGAGTCCATTTGCCTGAACCACGATAATGGATAACTATAGAACGTATCAGTATCACCATTATATTTATTATCAGTCGTTGGTTTTAATGCGTCACCTTCAGTACCAGTAACATCATAATAATAGTATTTAGGATCTCTATTATTAGATATATCTAACATTGTAATTCTAGTACCAGCTGGTAATTCATAAGATGTATATAATACGTGATCTATTACAGCTCCTGGATATGTTTCTTGTGCTTTTTGATAAACATTATTTCCAGTTGCATACATATTGAAGAATGTTGAGAATGTCGAATTTGGAGTAATATTTGTCTTAGTTGATAAGAATGATTTGTAGAATTTACCTGGAGCCATAGCTGACTCATAATCATCAGTATCATAATAAGCTGTATCCAAATTAACATATATCTTGATTGTAGTTGTCGTTGATTCAACCAAATTATCCATGAAAGCATGGGCTTTAAGGGTTATAACAACTGTTCCTAAATCTATATCATGTTTAATATTTCGTGAATTTTCAAAATTGATAACAAATTTAGGTATCTTTTCAGATCCAGAACTATCATATTTAACAGTTCCTTCAATTGATTCACTACCACTTGAATTAGCAGTCTTTCTAAATCCAGTATAACCTTCATTTACCCAACCAGATTCACTTGTTTCAATAGATAAACCAAATACACTTTCAGCTATATCTGATGTAGAAGCAATAGTTGGAATTGAAGATGAATCAATCAATGAAACATTTCCATTTAAAGAAGATGCTTCAAAGTCTGTTATATCAAATGATACTTTTTGAGCATCACTAAATTGATACATAGCGATTGATTTCATACCACTTAAGTTATACTTAGAAGCTGTTAAATTAACTTCCATTGCAATTGATGGAGATCCGATATTCCAATAATAATATTCTTGTCTTTCAGGAGTCGGATTAATTATTGTTGAATAAACACGTCTAGTATTTCCTTGTGGATAATAAGTGTTTGTATAAAATCCATGAACAGTATAATCTTGAACTTCTCCATTAGAAACTCTATTACCACCTAATACATAACCACTGAATTCTGTGTTATTAACAGGAACATTAGTACCTCTAGCATTGAAGTCATAATTTGAATCAAAATAGCTTCTTGAAATTGTTCCGTTATTGTCTTCGTATACACCAACGAATGTCATACCGTAAACATTACCGAAACCTTCACCTATTTCTTCAGCTGTTAAAATATTTAAACCTTTACCATTTAATAAGTAAATTCTATTACCACCTGAAGTAGCTGAAACAACTTGTTTAGTATCTTCATCAACAGTAATTGTATTACCATTCTTAGTAACAGTTTGTAATGTACCATTTGTTGTTTGTCCACTACTATTAGTATTTTGGCAATTACCTTGATATGAATAATAATTTTGTAACATATTAGCTTGAGCACTTGTATAAATAGTAGAACTATTACCAAGTTTCAAGTTAGTTATATTATTAAATGAATATTTAACTTTATCGAACTTATTAGTCGAGTCTGTTGCACCAGATAATAATATAGATGAATTACTAACAATAACATTATTAGCTCTTTGAATTGATGCCATACGTTTAGGGTTTGTTCTAGTTCCAAAGTTAGTTAAATAAATATAACTTGTACCACGTGAACTTGAATAATTACCTGAACCAAATATTGATTTATCTATTGTAACTGTAACCTTATTATTTACATCTGTTACATAAATATCAATACCTTTTTCAACAGAGAATGTTTTATAGTCGTATGACTCTGCATCTTTACTACCTGTTTCAGAACCACCAAATACAGTTCCATGAATTGCTACAGTTGCTCTACTATTATTTCCAGCAATTGTAACATTTTTAAATGGAGAATTATTATTTGATATTTCAAATATATTTCTTACTTGAGTACTCATATCGTTAGTTAAACCAACATATACATGAGAAGAACCATAAATAACATCTCCATATCCACCACCATAGACGTTCTCGCCTATTGTAGCAGAATCAATATAAACATATGTAGACGTATCTACATTGGCATCACCTACGTTTGCGTCTTTAGCATAACCACCACCAAAGACGCTACCATCAATAGTTGCGCCACCCGTTATCAGAACATACGGCGTAGAATACATCGTAGCTGGCGTCGCCATCGTCGTATCTTCGATATCACCAAATGACGATCCAAATACACTACCAGTGACATGTCCACCATATACAGCAATTCTAGCTTTAGTATCTTTTGTAGTACCAGTAGAAGTCTTAGAACCACCACCATAGATATTACCAATTTCAACATTAGAACCAGAATTTTTACCATTTACCATGATATTAACAGTATCAGTTCTTCCACCAACATTGTTACCACCAAATACATTACCAAGAGTAATATTATCTAATGTTTCATCAATTCTTGGAAGATCAAATGATGAAGCAGGAATTGTAACTTCTTGTTGAACTCGTCCGTTTTGTTCAAGAGAACTATAATTATAACCTGACGAAATTACTCTACCATATCTATCTCTTATTTGAGGTTTACATCCATTAAGAATGTATTCATGCCCAGCCTCATCATATGCAATAACCTGTTGAGTTTTATATGTCCAATAATAATCATGATATTGATTATCATAAGTCTCCATACCAGCATCCAAATTAACACCAAACCTATAATATAAAACACGACCAGGTTCAAGTTCGATTGATTCTTGAGGATTATATCTATTTACATCATTAATAACTATTGTATGATCAACAACAGATATATTACCTGGATAAGTACTATCCCAAACGTGATTAAACGAACCAAAAATATAAGCTTTAAGTTTAAAAGTATATTTAGTAAATGTAACATTTCTTGTATTGTTATATAAATAAATAGTAACGTTATTTTGGTCACCATTCTCACTAGAAATAACTAAGTCGAATCCTATTCCGCCAGTTTGGCAAATATCAACATATGGCTCATCAAATGTTCCTAATGTTCCAACAGGATTTAATTCTCCAATATGAATGTTAGAAGTATCAACTTCACCATTAGTATTTGAACCACCATAAACATTAGTAATATCTCCACCTTCAATATAGATATTAGTATTATCTACAGAAGCATTATTTCCACCACCAAACAAATTAGTGATTTTAGGATGCCCATTAATTGTAACTTCAGCTTTTCCGCTTACACTTCCGTTATTAGAAGCAGCATAAACTGTATCAATTTTTGTTTGAGCAGTCTCTTTATTAACTATTCTGACATCAGTATTTCCATTAACATCAGCATTATTTCCGCCACCGAATACTGATCCACGAATTGTTACACCATCATTAATAAGTAAGTTAAGTGTACCTGCTCCATCATTTAGATTAACACTAGCAAGATTTCCACCACCGAATACATTACCATCAACGACAGTACCACTACCCTTTAATTCAACATATACATTTTCACTTTGAACCTCACCAAAGCCTTTATAGTATGGTGATAAAATTGTTCCTTCGTTATAATTAACCGCACTTCCAGCAACATTATAAAAATCTTGAGATGAACCCGTAAAATTTGTCCAAATCATAGTTCTAAATTGAGGATATATACCTTTATTATCAATAGCATAAGAAATAAATTGTGGTCCAACAAACCCATTAGTAGAAGGCATTACATTAACAGTTTCAATTTCGCTTGAATATCCACCACCATAAACAGATCCTCCAACTGAAGTATTGTTTAAAACAAGAATAACATCTCCTGAAACTTTACCTTTATTTCCACCACCATATACATCACCTTTAACTGTTGAATCATTAATATATAATTCAACTTTATCAACAGATGCAGCTGATAATGTTGCAAAATATGTTGTTGCATAAGAAATAGCACATCCATTTTTTGAAATTAATTCTGAAGTAAAATATGCAGATAAGAAATGTTTATTTCCTATAGTTTCAGAAATATACAACGATGAATACGAATTGCCAGAAAAAGCCCCAGTACCTTCAGTATAATTTGTTGATGAACATGTTTCATTTTTACGAATAGAATTATTATCAGGGAAGTAAATAGTACCACCATCACCTGCTCCATACACTTTATTCAATACAGAATTATTAATAGTACTTTTTGTTCCACTTTCTATTGATCCAAACTCAGGTCCACCAAAGAACTTACCAATACGTGAATTATCTACAGTTGTAACTACTCCACCTTCAATATCGGCTGTTTCCAAAGCACCACCGGCATAAAGAGAATTAACATATGAGCCATTAACATTAACATATACAGTTCTTCTACTACCTGAACCATAAACTGAATGGAATGTATCAATATATCCACCATCAACATTTAAATAAACATTAATAGAAATTGTACTACCTTGCGCATAAGTTGCAGATAATTCTTTAACTCTTCCGCCTAATACATTAATTGTAGCAGTTGTATTATTCCATCCACCACCACTCTTTTCAATCCAACCAGCAGTTAAAAGATTAGCATAAGCTTTTCCACCAAAGATAATATATTTAGTTTTTATAGCTTGACCAGATACTCCAGCAAAGATATTATAGAAACCACCATTAACTCTTGTTGATTTTGCATTTGCAATATTTAAGTCAATCAAATCGGTTTTTGCAGTTTCAGTTACTTCGAAATCAGAATCATTAATCATATGAAATTGATTTAATTTACCATTTGTTATACCTACTTGAGGAATTCCTAATAAATTAACAAAGTCAAATCTAACACTTGGAATATTCATATTATGAAGATTTCTCATATATAAACTATAATCAGGTTTATTATCTCCATCTTCATCTAAACTCTTAATTGTAACTTGAACATTATTGTTATTAACAACATAGTCACAATTCAAATCAGTAGGACTGTCTTGACTTGGAGAATAATGTAAGTTATCAACAAGAACTATAACTGTACTATATAAATCATCATGTTTTGGAGTTTGAGCAGCCAATTCATACGCTTTTTGTAATGTAGCAACAGCAGTTTGAGGTGTTCTACCATTATTGTTATCATCATTTCCGGTCAAACCATTATTCCAATAAGAATTCCAATCTGCAAGAGTATAATTACTATTACCATTTAATGTATTAAACATTTCATCATTAAAGGCATCACCAACATAAATTGTATATGCCCATACTGGTTCAAATGTAACTTCAACAACATCATCTGGAACTAAATAGTAACCACCTTCTGCAAACACTAAACCAATGTCTTTTGAAATAGAACCAAATCCATTTCTAATAGCATAATTATATGATAAGTTTGCAGCATCAGTTGATTCATAAGTAAATACACCATTAGCATCTTTACCAGATTTTAATCTCCATCCAACTAATGTCATTTTATATCCATTTTGGTTAGCTTTGGTTAATCCCATTTCCGAATTATATGGTAATATAATTTTTCTATTAGTAAAATCATTTTCCTCAGGATCCATTTTATAAATAGGTAAATTTCTTGTTGTACCATTGAAATTTTCAGTTTGACGATTCTCGTAGTTATATTTCCATTGATTACAACCCCAATATCCTTGTTGTACACAAGTTCTACCAGTTACAACAACAGATGAAGAATAAGTAGCAGTACCAAATTTAACTCTTAAAGTACCATCAGTTTCTGTTGATCTTGTACTTGATTCATTTTGATGTCTTCTTAAAATTGGATAAGGAGAAACAGTAACGTCGATATACCATTCACCAATATCTTGATATCCAGTTGCTTGACTATCTCTAGGATGTTCATCATATCCTAAATAATAATAAGACATATATCTATAGTTATTTAAATGTGCTAAGAATCCTTCAGATACGAAATCATCTGAGTTTTTTGCAATTGAATAAGTTTCAGTTGCAGGATTTGTTGGCATATCTTTTGTATCTCCACTCCACATATAGTAAGTATATGTAGGAGATTGAGATGTAGATATATTTTGTGGAGCATTATAAGCAAATCTATAATTATTATTTTTATCAGACATTGTGATAGTACCATAGTATACTAAATCGAATACTACACTATTTCTATCATTCATATTTTCTGAATCTCTATCTCTATAACCAACTA
>JAEEGL014498324.1_pt1 | contig 24764 bp, 26 predicted proteins | sample 9134231 | NCBI WGS metagenome assembly JAEEGL01 (sample SAMN16246548, study PRJNA631951) | gut metagenome | biome: gut microbiome; feature: rumen; material: fiber-attached | host: Bos | place: Iran: Karaj | collected 2018-10
GAAAGGTAAAAAGGAAGATTTAGTATATGCCTTTAAAGATTTAGCTCAAAAGCTCGATATTATTATTTGGGCAGCAATGGCTGAATATGCTAAAGAACAAGGCGTTGAAGCTAATGTTCAAAAGGTTGCAGATTATACTGCAGTAAATAAAATAGTTTCTTCAGATCTTGATGCAACGATGAAGGAATTCTTAGTTGCTCAAGGAAAGATTAGATAAATAATTTCATTTTCATTCCCAAATCCTTTTTTGGTACGACTTTAATGTCGTACCTTTTTTGTGATATAATAGGTTCAAAGGAGACGAATATAAAATGGAAGAAATAGTAAAATTTTTAAAAGAATGTGGCGTATATTATTTAGCTACAGTAGAAAATGGTAAGCCTAAGGTTAGACCATTTGGCACATCTGAAATATTTGAAAATAAATTATATATTCAAACAGGAAAGAAAAAGGATGTATATAAACAAATAGAGGCAAATCCTTATGTTGAATTATGTGCATTTAAGGATGGCAAATGGCTTAGAGTTTCTGGTAAGCTTGTTGCAGATGATAGAGTTGAAGCAAAAAAAGACATGTTAGATAAAAATCCTATGCTAAGAGGAATGTATGATGAGCATGATGATAATACAATTGTGCTATATTTTGAATCTGGTGAGGCAACATTTGCTTCATTTGGAGGCCAGCCTAGAACCATTAAGTTTTAAATTAATAAATTAATTTATTATTTAAAATAGATGTAAATAGTGATATAATTAAGAAAGATTATGGAGGATTTATATGGGAAAATATATTAAGCTAGATGTATCTCAAACTAAACAATTTGTAGATGCAAAATTAGTTGATGAATTAAAGAAGGAAGTCGTTTCTGCTCATAAGGTTTTAAGAAGCAAAAGTGGTGCAGGTAATGATTTTTTAGGTTGGTTAGATTTACCAGTTAATTATGATAAGGAAGAATTCGCAAGAATTAAGGCTGCAGCTAAAAAGATTCAAAAGCAATCAGATGTTTTAGTTGCTATCGGTATTGGTGGATCATATTTAGGAGCTAAATCAGCTATTGAAATGCTTACTAAATATTTTAATAAGGATGGAATTGAAGTTATTTTTGTTGGTAATCATATTTCATCTACATATACTAAGCAATTAATTAATTATTTAAAGGATAAGGATTTCTCTATTAATATCATTTCTAAATCAGGTACAACTACAGAGCCTGCAATCGCATTTAGAATTTTTAAAGAATTATTAGAGAATAGATATGGTAAGGCTGAAGCTAAGGAAAGAATTTATGCAACTACAGATAAGGCTAGAGGTGCATTAAAGGGCTTAGCTACTGCTGAAGGCTATGAATCATTCATCGTACCTGATGATGTTGGTGGAAGATATTCAGTTTTAACTGCAGTTGGTCTACTTCCAATTGCTGCAGCTGGTATTGATATTGATGAAATGATGGCTGGTGCTAAACAAGCATATGAAGATTATAAGGAAGAAGATGTTGATAAAAATGATGCCTTAACATATGCTTTAACAAGAAATGCTTTATATAGAAGCGGTAAGAAGATTGAAATGCTTGTTAACTATGAACCAAAGCTAAATTATTTTGCTGAATGGTGGAAACAATTATATGGTGAATCAGAGGGTAAGGATAATAAAGGTATTTGGATTACATCTGCATCATTCTCTACAGACCTACATTCACTAGGCCAAATGATTCAACAAGGTGAAAGAACATTATTTGAAACTGTATTAAATATTGAAAATCCAGAAGAGGATATTGAAATTAAAGAAGATAAGGATAATCTAGATGGTCTTAATTTCTTAACAGGTAAGACTATGGATTATGTAAATAAGATGGCTATGGAAGGAACATTAGTTGCACATGTAGATGGCGGTGTACCAAATATTAGAGTATCATTCCCTAATGTTTCAGCATATACATATGGCTATCTAGCTTATTTCTTCGAATTTGCTTGTGGTGTTTCAGCATATACATTAGGCGTTAATCCATTTAATCAACCTGGTGTTGAAAGCTATAAGAAGAATATGTTTGCTCTACTTGGTAAGCCAGGATATGAACAGATGAAAGAAGAAATAATGAAGAAATTAAAAAAATAAAATAGTTGATTTATTCTGATGAATGTCAAGCACCGGGTCTAAACTTGGTGCTTTTTTCTTTTTATAAGAGAAATTTATAGATATTTTAATAATAGTATACAATTTTATATATTTTGTATTAATTACTTAAACATTTATGAAAATCAAGCTGAAAATGACTTGATATCTATAAATAAAATTTATGAAAGCATAAAAAGATATTATAAAAAATAAATATGCTTTAATAGTATTGAAGATATAAAAATAAGGTGTTAAAATGCAAGTACATTTCGATTCTATAATATATTAAGGATGTGTAAAAAATGAAAGACGTATCAAAAATCGTTATTATTAAAAAGGATGGCACTATCGAAGCTTTTAATCCTGAAAAAATTAAAAAGGCGGTCTCTAAATCAGCAGCTAGAGTATTAGTTAAGTTTACTGATGAAGACTTAGAAAATATTATAAATACAGTTATTGATGGTATTAACGAAAAAGGCTTAACAGAGGTTAGAATTCCTGATATGCATAATTTCGTTGAGGGTTCATTAGAAAAGCACTTCCCAACTGTAGCAAAGAGCTACCGTGATTATAGAAATTACAAGCAGGACTTTGTCCATATGCTTGATGAGGTTTATATGAAGAGCCAATCTATCATGTATATTGGAGATAAGGAAAACTCTAATACTGATAGTGCGCTTGTTTCTACAAAGCGTAGCTTAATATATAACCAATTAAATAAAGAATTATATAAAAAATTCTTCTTAAATGTAGAAGAAATTCAAGCAATTAATGATGGATATATTTATGTCCATGATATGTCAGCAAGACGTGATACAATGAATTGCTGCTTATTTGATGTTGGTAAAGTCCTAAAGGGCGGATTTGAAATGGGTAATGTTTGGTATAACGAACCAAAATCACTAGATGTAGCATTTGATGTAATTGGTGATATCGTACTTTCAACAGCTGCTCAGCAATATGGTGGCTTTACTGTACCTCAAATTGATTTAATATTAGATGAATATGCAGAAAAATCATTCCAAAGACAATATCATAAATATGTTGGATTAGGTCTTGATAGAAATAAAGCTAATGATCAAGCATTAGAAGATGTAAGAACAGAATTTAAACAGGGCTGGCAAGGTCTTGAATACAAATTTAATACTGTTGGATCTTCAAGAGGAGATTATCCATTTATTACTGTAACATTAGGTACAGGTACATCTAGATTTGAAAAGATGTGTACTATCGAGTGTTTAAAGGTAAGACGTGGTGGACAAGGTAAGCCTGGAAGAAAAAGACCAGTATTATTCCCTAAGATTGTTTTCTTATATGATAAGGATCTTCATGGACCTGGCTGTATCAATGAGGATTTATTCGAAGAGGGCTTATTAACATCTTCAAAGACTATGTATCCTGATTGGCTAAGCTTAACAGGTGAAGGCTATGTACCTTCAATGTATAAAAAATATGGCGCAGTCATATCACCTATGGGCTGTAGAGCGTTCTTATCTCCATATTACGAGCGTGGAGGCTTTGAACCAGCAGATGAGGATGATAAGCCAGTATTTGTTGGAAGATTTAATATAGGCGCTATTTCGCTTCATTTACCTATGATTTTAGCTAAAGCAAGAAAGGAATCTAAGGATTTCTATGAGGTTTTAGATTATTATTTAGAAATGATTAGAAAGATTCATTGCAGAACATATGATTATTTAGGCGAAATGAGAGCATCTACAAACCCTCTAGCATATTGTCAGGGTGGTTTTTATGGTGGTAATTTAAATCCAAGTGATAAAATTAAGCCTTTATTAAAGGCCGCGACAGCTTCATTTGGCTTTACTGCTTTAAATGAATTACAAGAATTATATAATGGTAAATCTATCGCAGAAGATGGCGAGTTTGCGTTAGAGGTTATGCAATATATAAATAATAAGATTTTAGAATTTAAGCATGAGGATAACCATTTATATGCTATATATGGTACTCCAGCTGAAAGCTTATGCGGAACTCAAATAACTCAATTTAGAAAGAAATATGGAATCGTTGAAAATGTAAGTGATAGACCATATGTTTCTAATTCATTCCACTGTCATGTTACAGAAGAAATTTCTCCTATCCAAAAACAGGATAAGGAAAAGAGATTCTGGGATTTAGCTAATGGTGGTAAGATTCAGTATGTTAAATATCCAATAGATTATAATATTGATGCCATCAGATCATTAATTAGAAGAGCTATGGATATGGGCTTCTACGAGGGGGTTAACCTTTCTTTAGCGTATTGTGAGGATTGTGGACATCAAGAATTATCTATGGATGTATGTCCAAAGTGTGGTAGTAGAAATTTAACTAAAATTGAAAGAATGAATGGTTATTTATCTTATTCAAGAGTTAATGGAGATACTCGTCTAAATTCTGCCAAAATGGCTGAAATTGCTGAAAGGAAGAGTATGTAGAAGTGCGTTATCATAATATAACTAAGGACGATATGTTAAATGGTAGCGGTCTTAGGGTTGTTTTATGGGTGGCAGGCTGTGGACATCACTGTCCATATTGTCAAAATCCTATAACACACGATGTTAATGGAGGTATCCCTTTTGATGATGCGGCAAAAGAAGAGCTTTTTGCTGAATTAAGAAAGGACTATGTTTCTGGTATAACATTTAGTGGAGGCGACCCTCTTCATCCAGTTAACGTAAATGATATTGGTGAATTAGTAGCTGAAATAAATGCTAAATTCCCAAATAAATCAAAATGGCTTTACACGGGCTATACATATGAGCAAATTTCAGCGCTTCCTTTTGTATCAATGCTTGATGTAATTTGTGATGGAAGATTTGAAATTGATAAATTTGACCCTAAGCTTCACTGGGTAGGAAGCTCAAATCAAAGAGTAATTGATATTAAGGCTACAAAACGTGAAGGAAGAATAGTATTATATGAGGATGGTTCTGTAAGATGAGAAAAGGAATTGCCAAATTTGAGAAGGTAACATTTGAACAATTTAAATCTAGCTTCGATAATTTAGATGAAGCTACTTTAAAACAAATGTATGAAGATATTAAATTACCAAAAAGAGCTACTAAGGGCTCTGCAGGATATGACTTTTATGCACCATTTGATATTAATTTAGCACCTGGTGAAACTATTAAAATTCCAACTGGTATTAGAGCTTGGATGGAAGAAGAATATGTTTTAAAGCTATATCCAAGATCTGGCTTAGGATTTAAATATAGACTTCAATTAAATAATACAGTTGGTATTATCGATTCTGATTATTATTATTCAGATAATGAAGGCCATATATTTGCTAAAATAACAAATGATTCAAATGAAAATAAAACTGTAAGTATTGCTAAAGGTACAGGCTTTATGCAAGGAATATTTGTTGAATATGGTATTACAGTAGATGATGATGCTACTGAGGTTAGAAATGGTGGATTTGGTTCTACAACTAAAAAAAATTAAGTGCTGATAATTCAGCACTTTTTTGCATAATATTGTTTTTTAACATTATATGTAATATAATTTAAAATAGTTTGAAACGGTGAGGTTAATAATATGGCATTTTATGAAGTCGTAAGATATGAAGCTAAAAATTTAAATTGGATTTTATATAAGCATCCAGTAGATGAATTTAATAATAATTCTAGATTAATTGTATCAACTGGACAGGTTGCTATTATAGTCCATAATGGAAAAATAGAAAAAATATGTGAAAATGGTACATTTAAGATTAATAGTGAATTACTACCATTTTTAAAGGGATTCACTAAGGGTTTCTTTGGTGGAAAGAATCCATATCCAATTGAAATATATTTTATCAATAAGGCTATAAAGCTAGATTTCTTATGGGGAACAAGTGATCCTATAACTCTAACAGATCCAAAATATCAAATCGTTATTAATGTTAGAGCTAGAGGTCAATTAGGCTTAAGATTAACTAATTATCAATATTTCTATCAAACATTAGTTGGAACAATCCTAAAGGATGGACTTATTACATTTAATCTAGTTCAAGATTTCTTTAGAGGAAAAATTAATCAGGTAGTTAAAAAGGAAATTTCAACATTTATCCTTTCTAATAAAATCACATTCTTAGAAATTGATACTAAGATGGAAGCAATTCAAGAAATTGTTGAAAAGGAAATAAAAGAAGAATTTGAAAAATTCGGCTTTGATGTAATTAATTTATCAATTGAATCAATTAACGTCCCAGCTGAAGATTTAACTAAGCTTAATGAAATTCTTCATAAAAAGGCTGAATATGATCAGCTTGGAGATCAAGTATATAGAACTACAAGAGGCTATGATGTATTAGAAGCTGGTGCTAATAATAATGGAGCTGCAGGTACTATTATGGGTGTTGGTATGGGTATGAATGTAAATGGCTCATTAAATGGTGCTGTAGGTTCTATTATTCCACCTGCACAAGAACAAGGCAAAACATATCATTGTCCAAATTGTAAGACTGAAATCGCTAATGGAACAAAGTTCTGTCCAGAATGCGGTACTAAGATTTTATATAACTGTCCAGAATGTGGTGCTAGTGTAACACCAGCTCAAAAATTCTGCCCAGAATGTGGTAAACCATTATATAAGAAGGAAGTGTAAGAGATGAATAGATTAAAGGTTGGCTTTTTAATTTCAGTATTAATTGTTCTTATTACAGTTATAGTCATACCATTTTTAATGCCTAATGGCTTTGGAAATGCTGAGTTTGCTTGTTATATAGTAGCTAAGATATTATTAGGTGGCACTTTAATATGCTCTTTATGCTTCGCATTATTATCAAATTCAAATAATGGTAGTAAGGGCGTAATCGTTGGCTTAAGCTTATTATTACAATTAGTTCCACTTGGAATTAGATATTTATTATTATCTAATAATCAAACTAAGTTTGTTTGGTTTACAGTTATCCTTGCTGTATCACTAATTGCCTATATTTTAGTTAGTTTAGGTTTAAGCTTCCAAAATTCTAAGATGGCAAAGCGTGATGAAATCTCTTTAGGTAATGAAATTAAAATTCAAGAAGAAAAAAGACTTGCTACTGATGAGGAGAATAAGTAATGAATGAATTTATTGAGTGCCCCAATTGTGGCTATGTTCTCAATAAAAGCGATAGTTGCTGCAAATATTGTGGGACAAAAAATCCAAATTATGTAGAAAAGCCTGTAGTCGTTAATAATCAACCAGCAGAACAATTTAGTAAGATTCAAACAGCTAATATAAAGACAGATGCCAAAATAAGTATTCCTCTTTTTATCATATTATTAATTTTTTGCTGGCCAGTTGCGATTATTTACTTAGTATTAAAATCTATAAAATAAGGCTTATAAATGTGCCAATTTTGGCACATTTTATTTTTGTCATATTTTTGCCTTTAATAATTAATTATTTATGTTATATTATATTTAGGAGTTGATTTATATGAATTTTGAAATAATAAGACCAGTATTTAAGGATGCTTGTTATAATATATTAAATTATGGTGCTAAGTCTGATGTTAGCTTTAATAACCAAAAAGCAATTCAAAAGGCAATTGATGAATGTAATAAAAATGGTGGAGGAAAGGTAATAATTCCTGATGGCTTTTATCTAACTGGACCAATTGAATTAAAATCAAATGTAAATTTATATTTATCTAATAATGCTTATGTTAAATTTACAAAAACTGAGGAAGAATATCCTTTAATATTTACTGAATACGAAGGTATTAAAAAGATAAGAGCTATTTCACCTATTAGTGCTAAAGAGGCGACTAATATCGCAATTACAGGTTCTGGTGTACTAGATGGATCTGGTGATTTATGGAGAGGTGTTAAAAAATTTAAATTAACATCTAAGCAATGGGATAGATTATTAAAGAAATCAGATTATATTTATAAAACAAAGGAAACTGAAATTTGGTGTCCGACTAAAACATATTATGATGGTTTATTTAAGGGTGAACCTGATTATAACTTGCCTAATGCACTAGAACTAGCACAAGAAAACTGGGATATGTATAGACCAGTATTTGTATCTTTTATTAAATGTGATAGGGTATTAATTGAAGGTGTAACATTAGAAAACTCACCAGCATGGAATATACATCCATTATATTGTACGAATTTTACATTAAAGGATGCGAAGGTTAAAAATCCAGCATATGCTCAAAATGGTGATGGAATTGATGTTGAATCATGTAAAAATGTTGAGATAGTAAATACTGAATTTTCAGTTGGTGATGATGGTATCTGTATAAAATCTGGTAAGAATGCTGAAGCTAGAAAAATAAAAATCCCTACAGAAAATGTATGGATTCATGGCTGTAAGGTATTTGATGCTCACGGAGGCTTTGTTGTAGGCTCTGAAATGAGTAGAGGAGTTAAAAATATATTAGTTGAGGATTGTATATTTTCAGGTACTGATATTGGGGTTAGATTTAAATCAGCAATGGGCCGTGGTGGCGTAGTAGAAGATATTACAATTAAAAATGTTTTAATGAATAGAATTATTGGTGAGGCAATGATATTTACAATGGGCTATGTCTTAGTAAATATAGAAGATGCTAATGAAGGTAAGGTTACAACTAATTTAGATGATATACCTGAATTTAAAAATATATTCATTGAAAATGTAGTTTGTGATGAATCAAAAATAGCTTTAAAGGTAGAAGGCTTACCTGAAAAGAAGATTCATGATATTTATATCAAAAATTCAAATATCAACGCAGATAAAGATTTCTCATTATCATTATGCGAAAATATAAAAATTATCAATTCCAATATTAAAGATAAATATTATAAGGAAGAAGTGTTTAATGCATAAAAAATAGACCCAACATTTGTTGGGCCTTTTTAATACTTTTAAGCTACTAATCTTAAAATCTTTCCGTTTAATAGGATTAAGATGAAATCAATAATGCCAACTATTAATGCGCCTACACCAGTAATTGCAATAATTAAACGAATAATACCAGCTACAACATTACCTTCTAGGAATCTTACGATTATACCTAAGATACCACCGAAGAAGAATGCTAAGATTGCTGAAACTATTCTATTAATTCCAAAATAATCTGTTGAATAAGAATAATTGTTTGCCATTTTTAATAACCCTCCCTTTAACCAAGTATTATATCAAAAATAAAAAATAAAAGCCACTCATTTGAGTGACTTTTCAAACCCTTCTATAATGAAAAGAACCATTATTGGGGCTGACTACACATTAAGTAGTCTGAAAATGCTCTTATTTACGATCATGAAGATGATATCAAGAATCCAAATGATATTCCAACCAAAGAAAATTCTGATTAGAGCAGCAACAATTTTGCCATCTTGAATTCTAGTGATGATACCGCAAACCCATGAAGTAATAGGAATGATAGCTAAGATTACACTTACGATATAATCTAGACCAAAGTAATCCTTTTTACTAGCAGCCACTTTAATTGTCCTCCTTTTATTGAATTTATTTACTATTTCTATTATATCATTTAATTATTAATAATTAAATATTATTTTTGTTATTTTTAAAAATAAAAGGTACATTTCTACAATGTACCTAATCTTCATCTAATAATTCGTCAATTAATAGCATTTCTTTAAATTCTTTATCATCATCTTTAGAAGAAGAACTCTTTTTTGCTTTAACTTTTTTGTTTTCAGTTTTTAGTCATTTAGTTTCTTCAGTTTTTTCCTCGTCAGATTTTACTTCAGTATAATCAGCTTTAACTTCATCTTTCTTTTCAGTAGATTCAGATTCGAAATTAACTTTACCATTAATACCGAAATTTTCTCCGCCAGGAACTAATACCTTTAGCTTACCTTCAATGATAATGAAGATAAAATCAATGATTTGTAAAACGAAGCCTGTAACTGGAATAACAAATAAGATAGCTCCAATTAATACTGCAGTCTCCTTAGTTTCTATGAATGCGAATAAACGATATAGGAATCCAAAAATCCAACCCCAAATTGGGAAGAAGATTAAAATTTTTAGAGCTCTAGATTGCTTATCAATCCAATTAGTAAATTCCATAAATAATACCCTCCTTTTGTTCTTTTTAAAATTATACTCTCTTTTGTTTTTTTGTTCAATAATCTTTAATGAAATATTACTTGATTTTATTTATCATTTATGATAACATATAAAAGCTGTTTTATGCAGCAAGGCACATTACTCCGCTGGCAACATGGGATTATTTGGCTATGAGTTTTGTTATAAGGAGATAAGAACATGGCAAAAGGTCAAGCATTAATCAACGAAATTACTGCTCAATATTTACAAGAACGTCCTAGCTTCCGTCCAGGAGATTCAGTAAAGGTTTATGTAAAAATCGTTGAAGGTGATACTCATCGTATCCAAGTATTCGAAGGCTTAGTTATCAAGAAGCAAGGTTCTGGTATTTCTGAGACTTTCACTGTAAGAAAGATTTCTTATGGAATTGGTGTTGAACGTACTTTCCCTATTCATACACCATCAATCGACCGTATAGAAGTAGTTAGAAAAGGTAAAGTTCGTCGTGCTAAGTTAAATTACATCAGAAGTTTATCTGCAAAGGCTGCTCGTATCAAGGAACGTCGATAATTTTCAAAAGACCATCAAATGGTCTTTTTTTCTTTATTTTTTTATGTTAAAATTATAATGTTTTTTTAGGAGGAGATTATGGGCGGTTTCTTTGGTGTTGCATCTAAAAAAGATTGTGTTTTTGATTTATTTTTTGGTACTGATTATCATTCACATTTAGGTACTAGACGTGCTGGACTTTGTGTATATGGAGAAAATGGCTTTGATAGAGCCATCCATAATATTGAAAATTCACCATTTAGAACTAAATTTGATGATGAAGTTGCTAAGATGAAAGGAAATATGGGTATTGGTTCAATATCTGATTTTGAGCCACAGCCATTACTTGTAAAATCTCATCATGGCACATATGCAATTTCAACTGTTGGTAAGATTAACAACATGTTGGAATTAGAAGAAGAATTATTTAATAATGGTCATTCTCATTTCTTAGAAATGAGTGGTGGAGATATTAATCCAACTGAGCTTGTTGCCTCATTAATAAATCAAAAAGAGAATTTTATTGATGGTATTAATCATGCCTTAAATAAAATTGATGGTTCATTAACATTAATCATTTTAAATTCTAAAGGAATTTATATTGGTAGAGATAAATACGGAAGAACTCCAGCTGTAATTGGTAAAAAGGCTGGAAGCTATGCAGTATCATTTGAAGCTTTTGCTTATCATAATTTAGGATATAAAACTGAAAAAGAGCTAGGACCTGGTGAGGTTTGTATTGTTACACCTGAGGGCTATAAGACCTTAGTTGAACCAGGTAAGAAGATGAGAATATGTACATTCCTATGGGTATATTACGGATATCCATCTTCAAGCTATGAGGGCTTATCAGTTGAAAAAATGAGATATAATTGTGGTAAATATATTGCCATGAGAGACCATGTAAGTCCAGACTGTGTTGCAGGTGTTCCTGATTCAGGTACAGCACACGCAATTGGCTATTCTAATGAATCTGGTATTCCATTTTCTAGACCATTTATTAAATATACTCCAACATGGCCTAGAAGCTTTATGCCAACAATGCAAACTAAAAGAAATCTAATAGCTAAGATGAAATTAATTCCTGTTGAGGATTTAATTAAAGGTCAAAAGTTATTATTAATAGATGATTCAATAGTTAGAGGTACTCAAATGAGAGAAACTACTGAATATCTATTTGAATGTGGTGCCAAGGAGGTTCATATTAGATCTGCATGTCCACCACTACTATATGGCTGTAAATATTTAAATTTCTCAAGATCAAATTCTGAAATGGAATTAATCACAAGAAGAGTTATCGCAAGATTAGAGGAAGAAGTAACTCCTGAAATCTTAGCAGAATATGCTAATCCAGATAGCCCTAAATATGCAAAGATGGTTGAAGAAATTGGCAAGGAATTAAATTTCACATCATTAAGATTTAATCGTTTAGATGACTTAAAGAAGGCTTGTGAGATTGATCCTGAAAAATTATGTACTTATTGCTGGGATGGTAAAGAATAATTAATAAAGGGATGATTTAAATGATTCATCTATTAAGAAAATTATTTATAAAGGATTATGAAAATGTTAATGATACTATAGTTAGAGATAAGCATGGTATTTTAGCTTCCTGCTGTGGTATTGTCATAAATATTATTTTAGTAGCCTTTAAAATAATTATCGGTATCTTAACAGGTAATATGGGTATTTTATCAGATAGTGTTAACAATATGGGTGATGCATCATCATCTATAGTTAGTGTTATAGGGTTTAAGATGGCTGGAAAGCCAGCTGATAAAGAACACCCATATGGCCATGAAAGAATTGAATATATCGCAGGATTAATTGTATCTATAATTATTATATTTATGGGCTTAATAATGGGTTATAGCTCAACTATGGATATAATTAATAATGTAAATAATAATTATAGTCTAAATTTATTTATAATTACTATTTCCATGCTTGTTGTTGCGATAATATTTAAAATTATTCAAGCATATATTAATTATAAGATTGGAAAAATAATAAATTCTGTAACTTTAAAAGCTACAATGGTCGATAGTAGAAATGATATTTTCGCAACTACCTTTGTTTTAATTGGTACAGTATTAATTTATATTTTCCAAATCAATAATATAAATATTAATACATCTATATCTGGTATACTTGGTGTAGTTGTATCTATTTATGTTGTTATATCAGGCGTTAAGGTAATGCTTGAGGTTGTTAATCCTTTGATTGGAACTAATATTTCAATTGATGAAATTAAGGAAGTAGAAAATTTAGTTAAATCATCTAAATATGTTATAGATGTACATGACACTTTTACTCATTCATATGGTCCAACTAAAACATATATGACTATAGATGCAGAAGTAGATGCTGCTGATGATATGATTAAAATCCATGATTCAATTGATGAAATAGAATATAAGGTTAAAGAAAAATATAATATTAGATTAACAATTCATATTGATCCGGTTGATTTTAAGGATAAGGAATTAATTAATGCAAAATTAATTGTTGAAAAATCAGTAGCTACATTAGATAAGAATGCTAAAATACATGATTTTAGATTCGTGCATAGAAGTGGAGCTAAGGTGTTATCGTTTGATATTTTAACTAATTATGACAATAAAATAACAAAAGAAGAATATGAAAATATAATTAGGCAAGATTTGGAAAAAAGTGGCTTAGATTATGTCTTTTTATTCGATATAGATCACGAGTAAATGCTTAGTATTATATACTAAGCGTTTTTTTTTAATGAAAATATTGTTTTCATAATTATTGAAAACGCTATGAAAATATGTTATAATCGACCTAGATTTTGTGCGAGGTGATTGTATATGCCAAATGTAACTATATATGATGTAGCTGGTCGTGCAGGAGTTTCTCTTGCTACTGTAAGTAGAGTTATGAATAATCCTGAGAAAGTGAATGAAGCTACTAGAGAAAGGGTTTTGGCAGTAATTAAAGAGCTTGGCTATCGTCCAAACGCTATCGCAAGAGGACTTGCTAGCCGTAAATCTACTACTGTAGGTGTTGTTACAGCAGATGTATCAAGAGCTTCAACAGCCCAACTTTTAAGTGGTATTTTTGATATTGCAAAGAAATATGATTATTCAATCAAAATGTTTGCAATGAACGAAAATGAAGACTTAAAGGAAACTATGAGAATTATAGTTGCTGAGCAGGTTGATGGTATCTTATTCTTAAATGATGAATTATCAGAAGAGGATATGGAGCTTGTTTTAAATCATATTAAGGATGCTCAAATTCCACTTGTATTATGTAATGTATTCTTCCATGATGATATTCCAACTGTAAGAATTGATTATGAGAAGGCTACATATGAAATTACAAAGGATTTACTTGCTAAGGGTAGAAAAAATATTTATTTAGCTTCTACTGTTAGAAAATATACAATTAATGATCATAAAGAAATTGGTTATGTAAGAGCTATGAAGGAAGCTGGCTTAGAACCAAATATTTTCAGAACATCAGGTGATGTCTCTGTAAATAAGCTTCACTTCAACGAATTCTTAAAGCAAAAGAAGGTTGATGGTCTAATTGCTGTTAGAGATTCAATTGCTGTAAGCTTTATGAATCAAGCAATACTTGCTGGCTATGATGTACCAAAGGATATCTCAGTTATCGGTCTGCAAAATACAAAATATGCAGTAATTTCAAGACCAAACTTGACATGTGTAGATACTCCGGTATATGATATAGGAGCTGTTTCAATGAGATTATTAACTAAGCTTATGAAACAAGAAGAAATTGATTCAACAAAGGTAGTGTTACCATATCACGTAATTGAACGTGATTCAGATTAATATTTTCGATGATTAAAACGAAGTAGTATATTATTTAAGCTTTATAGAGAGTCTATGGTAGGTGTAAATAGATAGCGGATATTATATGAATTACATTTTAGGAGAAAAACAAACTTTTAAGTGCTATAGATTATTCTATAGAATTAAGGTGGTACCGCGGATTTATTCGTCCTTAAGATTTTCTTAAGGACTTTATTTTTTATTAAAATTATTTAGGAGGATTATTATGGGTATTTATGAAGAATTAGAATGGAGAGGATTAATAAAGGATGTATCTGATCCATCAATTAAAGAAAAATTAAATAAGGGAGGAGTGACTTTCTATATTGGTACAGATCCAACTGGTGATTCACTTCATATTGGTCATTTTTCAAGCTTTTTAATTTCAAAAAGATTAAAGGATGCAGGACATCATCCAATTTTACTTGTTGGTGGTGGAACAGGCTTAATTGGTGATCCGAAGCCAGATGCAGAACGTCCTATGATTACATATGAACAAGTTGATCACAATTTCAATTGCTTAAAGGCACAAGCTGAAAAGCTATTTGGCTTTGAGGTTGTTAATAATAGAGATTGGCTAAGTAAGATTAATATTATTGATTTCTTAAGAGATTATGTTAAATTCTTTAATGTTAATTTGATGCTTCAAAAGGATATTGTTGCTAGACGTCTAGATACTGGTATTACATTTACTGAATTTTCATATATGATTTTACAGGCACTTGATTTCTGGTATTTAAATAAAGAAAAGAATGTTACTATGCAGGTTGCAGGTCAAGACCAATGGGGTAATATTACTGCAGGTATTGATTTAGTAAGAAGAAAAGAAGGTAAGGAAGTATATGGCTTTACAATGCCTCTTTTAACTAAGTCAGATGGTACTAAATTTGGTAAAACAAATGGTAAGGCAGTATGGCTAGATGCTAAAAAGACATCTCCATATGAAATGTATCAATTCTTTATCAATTCAGAAGATTCAAAGGTTATTGATTATTTAAAATTTTTAACATTCTTATCTAAAGAAGAAATTGAAGAATTACAAAAGAAAAATGAGGAAGCTCCTCATTTGAGAGAAGCTCATAAGGCTTTAGCTCATGAAGTAATTAAATTTATTCATGGTGAAGAAGCATATGAAGAAGCAGTAAAGATTAGTGAAGCACTATTCTCTGGTGATATTAAGTCTTTAACAGCAAAAGAAATTGAAATGGGCTTTAATGATCTACCTTCAATTGAAGCTAATGGTCAAACATTAATTAACGCTTTAGTTGAGGCAAAGCTTGCATCATCTAATAGAGAAGCAAGACAATTTATTCAAAGTGGTGCTGTATCAGTTAATGGTGATAAGGTTACTGATATGAATTTGGTAATGGATAAAAATGTTGCTATCGAAGGCAAATTTATCGTATTAAGAAGAGGTAAAAAGCTTTACGCTTTAGTTAAATGCTAATTAGGGGATTTATTCCCCTTTTTATTTTGCTAATTTTTGTAACAATCTAATTTTTTTCAATAAAATAGTTAAAAAAGTGTTAAAAATTTATAATTTTAAGTTAAAAATGAAATTTTAATTTTGATATTGCTAAAAATTATGATATAATTTTATTGATATATTTAAAAAAGAGAGGTAGATAATTATGGCAAAAACATTAACATATAAAATACTTGATGCTCATAAGGTTGAAGAAGATTTAGTAAATAATACTATGAGCATTAAAATTGACCAAACTTTAACTCAAGATGCTACAGGTACTATGGCATATCTTGAATTTTTAAGTTTTGGTATCGATAAGGTAAAAACAATGCTTTCAGTTTCGTATGTAGACCATAACACATTACAAAATGGTTTTATGAATGCTGATGATCATAAATTCTTACAAACAGTTGCTGATAAATATGGTATTGTTTATTCAAAGGCTGGTAATGGTATTTGCCATCAAGTAAATCTAGAAAGATTTGCAGTACCTGGAAGAACTATTTTGGGTTCTGACTCTCATACTCCAACTTCATCAGGTATTGGTGCTATCGCTATTGGTGCTGGCGGACTTGATGTTGCTTGCGCAATGGCAGGTATGCCTTTTACAATTGTTAGACCAAAGGTAGTTGGCGTTAAGCTTGAAGGAGCTTTAAGAGATGGAGTTTCTGCAAAAGATATTATTATTCACCTTTTAGGCATTTTAACTGTTAAGGGTGGAGTAAATAAGGTTATAGAATATTATGGTGATGGTGTAAAAACATTAGGAGTTCCAGAGCGTGCGACTATTTGTAATATGGGTGCTGAGCTTGGTGCGACTTCATCAGTTTTCCCATCAGATGAGGTAACATATAATTTCTTAAAGTTACAAAAAAGAGAAAAGGATTATGTTAAACTTGAAGCTGATGAGAATTGTACATATGATGAAAATATTACAATTGATTTAAATACACTAGATCCAGTAGCGTCATGTCCTAATTCACCAGATAATGTTAAAAAGATTGATGAATTAAAAGATATTAAGGTTGATCAAGTATTAATTGGTTCTTGTACAAATTCAAGCTATTATGATTTTATTAAAGTGGCATCAATTCTAAAAGGTAAAAAGATTCATAAGGATGTATCACTTGGTATTGCCCCAGGATCTAAGCAAGTATTACAAATGATTACTAAAAATGGCATTTTAGATATTTTACTAGAAGCAGGTGCTAGAATTCTAGAATCTGCTTGTGGTCCATGTATCGGTATGGGACAATCTCCAGCTACTGATGCTGTATCACTTAGAACATTTAATAGAAATTTCTATGGTAGAAGTGGAACAAATTCAGCTAAGGTATATTTAGTATCTCCTGAGGTTGCAGCCATCTCAGCTGTGAATGGATATATTTCAAATCCTTTAGGTCAAAAGATAGATCCAAGCTTTAAGCTAATTGTTGATTATCCAATTAATGATAGCTTACTTTATAAGCCAACATTTGAATCTGATGTTGTAATGGGACCAAATATTAAACCAATTCCTAAATTTAAGCCAATTGGTAATGAAATTGATGCCAAGGTAATGATATCTTTAGAAGATAATATTACAACAGACCATATTATGCCAGCTGGTGCTAAAGTTCTACCTTATAGATCAAATATTGAAAAGATATCTGAATTTGTTTTCTCAAATATTGATGAAGGCTTCTCAAAAAGATGTCTTGAAAATGGTAGTGGTGTAATTGTTGCAAAACAAAATTATGGTCAAGGTTCATCAAGAGAACATGCAGCTATAGCTCCAAGATATTTAGGTATTAAGGCAGTCATCGCAGCTTCATTTGCAAGAATCCATAAAAAGAATTTAATTAATTTTGGTATCCTACCAATAGAATTAGATATTGAAGCTGATATCTTAGATGATATTAAAATTAGCTGGAATGATAAAAAGATTACAGTTTTAAATGTAACTAAGAATAAAAAATATGAAACAGAAAATAATTTAACTAAGAAAGATTTAGAGCTTATTAATTTAGGAGGCTTATTAAATACTTTCTAGAAAGGAAGTTTTTATGTCATTTTTAGAAGAAAAATATAATGATTTATTAAAAGATGGTTATATTGATCAAGAATTATATGATAAGTATCAAGTAAAAAGAGGACTTAGAAACAATAATGGTACAGGTGTACTTGTTGGTTTAACTAAGGTTGCAGAAGTATCAGGCTATAATGTTGAAAATGATGTTAAGGTACCTAAGAAAGGTAATTTATATTATAGAGGCATTGATATTACTGATGTTACAAAACTTGCAAAAGGTAATTTTGGTTATGAAAATACTTGCTTCCTATTACTTTTTGGTCATTATCCAAATGAGGTTGAATCAAAAGAATTTAAAAAGATGATTTCAGATGAATATGATATTCCTACTGGTTTTTTGGAAAATGTAATTTTACCACATCCATCAAAATCAATAATGAATCATATCGCAAGATCTATTTTAGCGCTATATTCATTTGATGATGATCCAGATGATATTAGACCTTTTGAGGTAATTAAAAAGAGTATTTCATTAATTGCTAAAATGCCTGCCATAGTATCATATTGCTTACAAGCTAAAACTCATTATCTAGATCATGATTCACTTCATATTCATTTTCCTAAAAAGGAATATAGCTTTGCAGAAAATTTATTATATATGTCTAGGAATGATGGTAAGTTTACTGAATTAGAAGCTAAAACACTAGATATGTGCTTAATGGTACATGCTGACCATGGTGGAGGAAATAATTCAGCCTTTGTTGGTACAGTTGTTTCATCAACATTAACAGACCTATATTCTCAAATAACTGCATCACTAGCCTCTTTAAAGGGCCCACGTCATGGTGGAGCAAATATGGCTAACCTTGATATGATGAATGAGGTTATATCAGAAATTGGTCTTGATGCATCAGATGAAGATATTTTAAAAATAATTGATAGATTATTAAATAAGGATTTCTTTGATAAGACTGGTTTAATATATGGCATAGGTCACGCTATTTATACTAAATCAGATCCAAGATGTGAACTTTTAAGAGATACTGCTGAAAAACTATCTATTCAAAAGGAATCAAAGAAATTTGAATTCTATCGTAGATTTGAAAAATTAGCAGTTGAAGAATTATCTAGAAGAAAAAATACTACAATATGTGCTAATGTAGACTACTATTCAGGCTTAATTTATGAATTATTAAATATTCCTAGAGATTTATTTATTCCTATTTTTGCTTCTGCAAGAATAGTGGGATGGGTAGCACACAATGTTGAAAGCTTACTTTATAGTAATAAAATTGTAAGACCTGCAACTAAATATGTAGGTGAAAAAGAAGGAGATTAAAATGACAGATATCGTATTACTTCCTGGTGATGGAATCGGCCCTGAAATTGTAGAGGCTGTTACTAAAATTTTAGATGCAGCAGGTGCTGATCTAAATTATCATACATTTGAAATTGGTGCAGGTGCTTATGAAAAATATGGAAGCTTAATTCCAGATGAAACATTTAAGGCAATTGAAAAATATAAAATTGCATTAAAGGGACCTGTAACAACTCCAATTGGTAAAGGCTTTAGATCTGTAAATGTTCAATTAAGATTAAAATATAATCTATATGTTAATCTAAGACCTGCCTATTCATTTGAAGGTATTTCTAAATATCCAAATGTAGATATAGTTACAGTAAGAGAAAATACTGAGGATCTATATATTGGTGAGGAACATGAAATTGAAAATGGCTATGAGGCTATTAAAAGAATAACTGTACCTGCAACTGATAATATTATTAGATTTGCCTTTGAATATGCTAAAAATAATAATAGGAAAAAGGTTACTTGTATCCATAAGGCAAATATATTAAAGAATTCAGATGGATTATTCTTAAAAAGATTTAATATAATTGCTGAAGAATATCCTGATATTGAGGCCGATAATAAGATTATCGATAATATGTGCATGCAGCTTGTAATGTATCCTGAAAAATATGATGTACTTGTTGCTCCAAATCTATATGGCGATATTATTTCAGATTTAATCGCAGGATTAGTTGGTGGCTTAGGCTTAGTTCCAGGTGCTAATTTAGGTGAAAAAGTTGCAATATTTGAAGCTGTACATGGCTCTGCACCTGATATTGCCGGTAAAGGCCTAGCAAATCCTATTGCTCTTTTACAAGCAGCAGTTATGATGCTTAAGCATATTGGAAAAGAAGATGTTGCAGATAAAATTACTAAATCTATTTTAAAGACTTTAACAACAAAAGATAGCTTAACAGCTGATTTGGGTGGTACATCTACTACAAAAGAATTAACTGAAGCCTTAATTAGAAATTTATGAGAATAGGACTATTTGGTTTTGGAGCTGTATCAAGCTCCATTTATCATGAATTAAATAAGTATGAAGATTTATATATTTTAATTGATGAAAATAGATTATTAAAATATAAAGATGGAATTACAATTAATGATAAAATATATCATCCTAAATTTATAATAAAGGGTAAGGTTGATGTTGTCTTTGTAGCAGTTAAAAATTATGATTTAGATAATTCACTAAATGATTTAGAAAAATTTATTGATGATAATACAATTATTATTCCACTACTTAATGGAATAGAAGCACATGATATTATTCAAAATAGATTTAAAAATAATAAGGTTTTATATGGATTAATATTTGTAGAATCAAATAAGAATGGAACAAATATACATACATCTAAAATTATTAATATATTCTTTGGTAATAAAGAAAATAAAAATAAAGAAAAATATTTATTAGATATTAAAGAAATATTAGATAGATATGATATTAATAATGACATACCAGAAAATATGATTAGAGCTATTTGGTCTAAATGGATGCTAAATATTGGTATTAATCAAATATCAGCACTACTTAATGCTACATATAAACAAATGTATGAATTAAAAGATTTGTTATATAAAATATTTGAAGAAGTATATTTAGTGTCTAAGGCTTATAATATCGGTCTTACCGAAGAAGATGTTTTAAAAATTAAAAAAAGATGTGATAGTTTCACATCTGATAGAGTAACTTCATTAACAATTGATTTTTATAATAATGATAAAAATGAAATGGATGTATTTGGCAAAAAACTAATTGAACTGGCTAAAAATAAAAATATTTCAATTCCAGTTAATGAAACATTATATAGCTTATTAAAATCAAAAAATGATTATAAAAGGAAAAAGGAACTACTTTCGTAGTCCTTTTTTTTGGGAGAGATTATTTTGAAAAGTTATCTTATTTCATCTATATATTAGCACTTATGAAAGCGCTTGTCAAATGTTTTTTATCATTTTATTTAAAAATATGGTATAATTTAGTTTGGATTTGGAGGAATGGCAATGGATAGAAGAAATATTGTTCAAACTTTAAGAATAAATGGCTTATTAAAAGGAGTTAAGCCCTGCGTTGTTTTTTTGAAAAAGAACAGTGGTGATATCTATCTAAATGGCATGGCTACATTTGTTATGTCAATGAAGAAAGATAAATTATATTTTCAAAGATTATCCACATTTTTTCATGATTTAAAACCAAAAGATGATTTTGAATTAGATTTAAGTAGATTTGAATCATATATTCATGTTTCTAGATCTTATTATAATATATTATGTTTATATGCTAAAAATAGAAAATTTATTGAAATAAATTATGATAAGGGAACTCCAGATACCTTCCCAACTGAAGAAAATATTGGAAGAATAATAGAGGAGCTAAATAATTTAGGTATTAAAGAGAGAAAAAATAATGAGTGATAAATTAAATCAACAACAAAAAAAAGATTTGTTGAAAAAATATGATTTTAATAAAAAAAGAACAAAAAAGGATTTTAATACAAAAAAAGAAATGTATTTAAAACAAACAGATAGAAATTATAAGGATGGCGATAGAAATTGATCGAATTAGGAAAATATAACAAGCTTAAGGTTTTACGTAAATCTGATTTAGGTTACATGTTATCAGATGGTAAGGATGAAATCTTAATGCACTTTAAACAAGCAAAAGAAGAATTAAAGGATAATGATGAAGTAGAGGTTTTCGTTTATTCTGATGATAAGAAAAGACCTACTGGAACACAAGATGAGGTATTAGTAACTGTAGACAAAGAAAACTTTGTTACTGTTAAGGATGTTTTACCAGGTGTTGGTGTTTTCGTAGATATAAATTGTCCTAAGGATATTTTAATTTCAAAGGATTACCTACCTTATGATGAAAAAGCATGGCCTATTAAGGATGATGTTTTATTTGTTAGATTAAAGGTTAGAAAAAATATTTTAACTGCAAAGCCTTTAAATAGATTTGAAATTAATGATCTAGCAAATACTAATTATGAAGAAAAACAAAAGGTTGAAGGCTATATCTGTAAAATAGCTGAAAAGGGTGTAGGTATCATAACAAAAGATATTTCATATGTTTATGTTCCTTTCCATCAGCTAAGAGGTGAAGTTAGACTTGGTATGCCAGTTGAAGTATCTATTTCTAAAAAGATAGATAATGAATATTATGGTATATTAAATGAACAAAAGGAAGATTTGGTAGATTTAGATAAGAAGACTATTATGGATTATTTAGAGGCTCATAATGGTATTTTAAGATTAACTGCTAAATCTAGCTCAGAAGAAATAGAAAAGATCTTTAATATGTCTAGAAAGGCTTTTAAGAGAGCTTTAGGTGGACTTTATAAGGAAAGATTAATAGATTTTGATGAAGAAAAAACCTTCAAAGTAAAATTTTAAAAAATCGTAATGAATTTTTATGAATTATGTTGAATTAATTAAAATTTAGATGTATAATCTAAGTAAAGTAAGGAGGCATAATCATGATTGAATTCTATGATGGTGAGAAAAACAAAAGCTTTGTTTCAATTTATAAGTCTCATATTACGTTCAATAAGAATTTAATAAAGTACTTAAGTGAGGCATATAGAACAAGAGTTGGAATAGATAGAAAAGATAGAAAAATCTATATTTTCCCTCTAAATAAGGATCAAGCATTAAGCGGTGAGTTTAATATTGATTCATTATTTGCAATATCGTTAAGTAAAACTTATGCAAGAATATGTTCTAAATCATTATTAGAATATATTTGTGAGAATTTTGAGCTTAAGATTGAAAATGATGACTATCTAAGATATAACGCTAAATATGATGATGTTAAGCGTCGGATAGTTATAGATTTGCAGGAGGAGGTTAAATAGATGATCGAAGATTATATGATTTGGGTATGGCTAGGCGTTTTTATTATAGCTTTAGTCGTTGAAGCATCAACTCAAGACTTTGTATCAGTTTGGTTTTCAGCTGGTGCGTTAGTCGCAATGTGTATTTGTTATTTTGTACCTTTTTATGTAGAAATAATCGTATTTGCAATAGTTTCACTTGCGGCCTTAATCTTAACTAGACCTTTAATTAAGAGGCTAACAGCAAGAACGGAACGATTTACGAACACCGACGAATTTGTTGGTAAAAGAGTAATGCTAGAAAAGGATGTTACTAAATTTGAAGCTGGTGAAATCAAAGTTAATGGTGTAATTTACCAAGCAGTTTTATCAGAAGATAGCGATGAGGATATTGAAAAGGGCTCAATCGTTGAAATGGTAGCATTAAAAGGCAATAAGGTAATTGTACGAAAGGTAGAAAATAAGGAGGAAGAATAAAATGTTTTATGTTAATGAAGGTGTACCAGCAGGAACAATTGTTGCTGTTGTAGTAAGTATTGTAATTATTATTTTAGTAGCATTATTAATTACAAGAATTAGAATTGTTAGACAGACTAACAAGTATGTAGTTGAAAGATTAGGTGGATATCATGCAACTTGGAGCGTTGGTTTCCATTTCTTAATTCCATTTATTGATAGAGTTTCATATGTTATTTCTATGAAGGAGCAAGTTAAGGATTTTGATCCTCAACCAGTTATCACTAAGGATAATGTAACAATGCAAATTGATACAGTAGTATTTTTCCAAGTAACAGATCCTAAGCTATATGCTTATGGTGTTGAAAACCCAATTGCTGCAATCGAAAATTTATCAGCAACAACATTACGTAATATTATTGGTGAACTAGATCTAGATGAAACTTTAACATCAAGAGATATTATCAATACTAAGATGCGTTCAATTCTTGATGAAGCAACTGACCCTTGGGGAATCAAGGTTAATAGAGTTGAGGTTAAAAATATTTTACCTCCAAAGGATATTAGAGATGCCATGGAGCGTCAAATGAGAGCTGAGCGTGAGCGTCGTGAAAAGATCTTACTTGCTGAAGGTGAAAAGAAGTCTCAAATCTTACTTGCTGAAGGTCAAAAGGAATCTCAAATTCTAAAGGCAGATGCTGAAAAGGAAGCTATGATTAAAAAGGCTGAGGGTGAAGCACAATCTATTTTAAGCGTTAAGACTGCTGAAGCTGAAGGTATTAGATTAATTAGAGAAGCAGAAGCTGCAGGTTTAAAGGCATTAAAGGAAGCTGCTCCTTCTAAGGAAGTATTAACTTTAAGAAGCTATGAAGCAGTTAAGGATTTAGCTAATGGTCAAGCAACTAAGATTATTGTTCCATCTGAATTACAAAATGTTTCAACTTTAGCAACAACAGTAGCTGAAGTAGTTAAAGAAAAGAAAAATTAATTAATAATCCCTTAGGTTCATAAAAGCCTAAGGGATAATTTTTTAATTTTTATATTGAAATATCATTATATATATGATAAAATAATCGAGCGTAAAAAAGTGGTCCGGTAGTTCAGTTGGTTAGAATGCCTGCCTGTCACGTAGGAGGTCGCGAGTTCGAGTCTCGTCCGGACCGCC
>JAEEGL010522809.1_pt1 | contig 24762 bp, 23 predicted proteins | sample 9134231 | NCBI WGS metagenome assembly JAEEGL01 (sample SAMN16246548, study PRJNA631951) | gut metagenome | biome: gut microbiome; feature: rumen; material: fiber-attached | host: Bos | place: Iran: Karaj | collected 2018-10
GCAAACCTTCGTTCTTGTCAATTATTTGTTCTGTTACAAAATCAAGGGAAAATGCGGATGAAAAAAGAAGTTCTCTCCGCTTCTGCCAATACTTTAGCAGATAAGGAGTCCCATATACGGGACTTTGAATTGATCGATCCTCCATATGATACCATAGTACTATCTCTTTGTAAAGCCGCTCCCTGTAAAAGCACTCCGCTAACAGACCCGGATACTGTAAAAACAGCCCCGGTCATTGACCGGAGCTGTGTATTAACCATATGGATCAGCCGAAGATCTCCTTACTGTAGTACTCCAGGATACACTCCCGCATAAGGCTTAAGCCTGCTGCAACGGAGCAGTCCCGTATCTTGGCGCGGTTTCCGGAGAACCGGTACTCTTTTACCCTGGTCCTTCCGCATACATTGCAGGCCATGTAAACCAGTCCTACCGGCTTCTTGTCGGTTCCGCCGTCCGGACCCGCAAGTCCCGTTACGGAAACACATACATCGGCTTTGGTAAGCCCTGCAAGGCCCTTAGCCATCTCTTCTGCCGTTTCCTTGCTGACTGCACCGTACTTTTCCAGGGTCTTCTTTTTTACCCCCAGAAGGCGATGCTTGGATTTATTGGAATAAGTAACCAGACCGCTCTTGTAGACATCGGATACACCGGGTACATTGATAAGGCGCCCTGCCAGAAGGCCTCCGGTACAGGATTCTGCGGTGGATACCGTCAGTTTATTGGCAAGAAGGAGGTCCACCACGGATTTTTCCAGCGTGGTCTCGGTTTCAGTGGAATAGATATTGGCACCGAAACGCTCCTTTAACTCCTTGACCATGGGTTTTACCAATTGCTTGGCAGCCTTCTCATCCTCTGCCTTGGCGGTAACGCGAAGATGGACTTCTCCGGTCTTGGCATAGGTAGCGATGGTAGGATTGCTCTGTCCTTCCATGAGATCCGCGATCTGCTCCGCCACCTGGGATTCGGAAAGGCCACACAGCTTCACCATCTTGGAATAGATGGTACCGGGCATCAATCCGGCAAGGTAGGGCTTTACCGCTTCCTCAAACATGGGCGTCATCTCCTTCGGCGGGCCGGGAAGAAGGATCAGATGCTTCCCGTTGTCTTCCAGAATGAGTCCGGGAGCCGTTCCGTTGGGATTATCCAGGATTATGGCTCCGTCCGGGATCATTGCCTGCTTAAAGTTATTATCCGCTACCGGCATACCCTTCTGCTCAAAATAGGCAAGGATGCTCTCGCGGATCTTCTCCTCCATATGAAGGGATCTGCCCAGAACTTCTGCGCAGGTTTCCTTGGTCAGATCGTCGGGTGTGGGGCCGAGGCCTCCGCCGATCAGAAGGATATCCGACCGTCCAAGGGCTGCTTTGACCGTCTCGGCCAGTCTCTCCTTATTGTCTCCCACTACATCCTGATAATAGCAGCTGATGCCTAAAAGGGCGCACTGCTCTGCAAGATATGCAGCGTTGGTATTCACGATATTGCCTAAAAGGATCTCGGTTCCGACACTGATGATTTCCGCTACCATAAGATTCTCCTGTTATTTTACTTCCTTCATGACGTCCCGGTTTTTCCAGAGGTAATCCACTAAAGAAACCACCGTAAGCGCCAGGGCAACCCACATGATGATATTGGTTACAAGACTGAGTGCGGGGATATCCGCTAACATAAGGATCACCATGAACATCTGGAAGGTGGTCTTGAATTTGCCCCAGTAGCTGGCTGCGATCACACGGCCGTTATCTGCGGCGATCAGACGGAACCCGCTGATGGTGAATTCTCTTGCGATGATGATCACTACGATCCAGGAAGGGATCCGGTCTAATTCAATGAGACAGATCATGGCAGAGCATACCAGCAGCTTATCTGCCAGTGGATCCATAAATTTACCGAAATCCGTCACCAGATTGTATTTCCGGGCGATCTTACCGTCCAGAAGGTCCGTTAAGGATGCAACGATAAAGATCGCAAGGGCTACCCATTTTAAAACGGGGTAGGTATTTTCCAGTAATACCGCAACCACAAAAAAGGGGATCAAAAACACACGAAATGTCGTTAATTTATTAGGTAAGTTCATTCTGCCTCCGTCTGTGCATCCGTCGCAGTACCGATCAGGTCATATTCCCTGGCATCTGTGATGGTCACATATTCAAAATCTCCGGTCATATATTCCCGGGATGCTTCTTCCGGTCTGGGAGAAAAGAAAACAAAACCGTCCACCTCCGGAGCGTCCATATAGGTCCGTCCTACGAAGGTTCCCTCTTCGGGCAGGGATCCTTCCACCAGGATCTCATAGGTCCTGCCTACTCTTTCTTCCGCTTTTTCAAAAGCGATCTCCTGCTGAAGCTCCATTAACTCATCCCTGCGGAAGGCTTTCACTTCCTCGGGAACCTGATCTTCCATTTCGGCTGCAGGCGTCCCTTCCTCAGCGGAATAGGGGAATACCCCCAGACGATCGAATTCCATATCATTGACAAAACGATACAGCTCTTCAAAATCCTCCTGGGTTTCTCCGGGAAATCCGGAGATCAGGGTGGTCCGCAGGCAGATATCGGGGATACGGCTTCTGAGTTTGCCAATGATATCCATAAGATCCTGTTTGGTAGTCCGTCGTCCCATGCGTCTTAAGATGGAATCCGAAGCATGCTGAATGGGAAGATCCAGATAATGACAGACCTTAGGCTCCGTAGCCATGGTCTCGATGAGTTCATCATAAATCTCCTCGGGATAGCAGTACAGAACCCGGATCCATTTGATCTCAGGAATCTTAGCAAGCTCCTTAAAAAGGACATGGAGAGATTTTTGACCAAACAGGTCAACGCCGTATAAGGTGGTCTCCTGTGCCACCAGGATCAGTTCCTTTACGCCCTGGTCCGCAAGGGTTCTGGCTTCTGCCAGAAGGCTTTCCATGGGAATAGAGCGAAAGCTTCCACGGACATAGGGAATGATGCAATAGGTGCAACGCTTGTTGCAGCCCTCAGCGATCTTAAGATAGGCATAATGCCCACCGGTGGTCACATATCTTTTTTTACCAAAAACGGGAACTGCATTGCAGTCCCCGACATAACTAACCTGACTTCCCTGCAGTGCTTCTTCCAGTGCTTCCACGATCCGGTCAATGTTCATGGTGCCGATGATGGCATCCACCTCGGGGATCTCCTTACGGATCTCCTCGCTGTAGCGCTGTGCCAGACATCCGCCGACGATGATCGCCTTAAGGAGTCCTGCCTTTTTGCGTTCTGCCATATCCAGGATGTTCCGGATGCTCTCTTCCTTGGCATCTCCGATGAAACAACAGCTGTTGATCACTGCCGCATCGGCTTCTTCCACATCATCGGTGATCTGGATGCCACGCTCCATAAGCTGTCCCAGCATCATCTCGGAATCCACCAGATTCTTATCGCAACCCAGGGATATAAAATAACACTTCACGAAGCTTACTGCTCCTCACTTTCGTCATCCACAACGATCTTAAGAAGGCCCTGATTCATCTCTTCTACTGCTATGGAAAGGGGCTTCTTGCCTTCTGCACGATCGATCATGGGTTCATCCCCGTCGATCAGCTGTCTGGCTCTGCGTGCAGTTGCCATAACGATGGAATAGCGGCTGTTTACTACCGGTGCTTCGCCGGGTTCCACTTCGCTGTTAACTACTTTCATAAGGTCGGTATAATTGGGGTGTAACATGTATTTATTCTCCTTTCGTCAGATCCGCAAGCTGCTTATCCAGCTCGGATATGAACTCTGTATGATAGTAAGGCCGTGCCTGGTTGCTCATGATGATACCGTGAAGCTCCTCTACGCAACGGTCCAGATCATCGTTTACCACAATGTAGTCGTATTTCTGAATCTCCCGCACTTCTTCGGAAGCTCTTTTAAGACGTCTCTCGATGACTTCTTCCGTCTCCGTACCTCTTCCGATAAGCCGTTTTTTCAGTTCCGGAATGGAGGGCGGAAGCACATAGATCAGAATGCTGTGGGGGAACCGCTCCTTTACCTTGAGAGCGCCCTGCACCTCGATCTCCAGGATCACGTTCTTGCCCTGCGAGAGCTTTTCTTCCACATAATCCTTGGGGGTTCCGTAATAATTGTCGCAGTAGCAGGCATGCTCAATGAGGCCGCCCTTTGCGATCTTATCTTCAAATTCTTCTCTGGTCACGAAAAAGTATTCTCTTCCGTGCTCTTCTCCCGGTCTGGGAGAACGGGTCGTCATGGATACGGACAGCGCATAGCTGTCATAATCCGACAAAAGACGTTTCATTAACGTCCCTTTTCCGGTTCCGGCGAATCCGGAAACCACGATCAGTACGCCCTGTCTTTTCATTCTTCCCTGCCTCCTGTTTCTGTGCCGGTCTCCACTCTGCCGGAAATGGTCTCCGGTAGGAGTGCGCTTAAAACGATCTGGCTGTTCTCCATCACCAGCACGGATTTGGTCTTGCGGCCCTGGGTCGCATCAATTACGCTTCCCTCTTCCTTTGCCTTTTGTACCAGGCGTTTTACAGGGGCGGAATCAGGGCTTACGATGGCTATGATCTTCTCCACATTGACAATGTTGCCAAAGCCGATATGAATCAACTTGTTCATCTATGCACCAAACCTTTACTCGATGTTCTGGATCTGCTCTCTTACCTTTTCGATCTCGGTCTTTAAGGTAATGGCACGATTGGACACCTCAAGGTCAGTGGTCTTGGATAAAATGGTGTTGGATTCCCGGTTCATCTCCTGAGCGATAAAGTCAAGCTTACGGCCGACGCTGCCGCCCTCTTCCAGGGTCTCCTCCGTTGCCTTGATATGGCTCTTTAAACGGACAAGTTCTTCATCGATGCAAACCTTGTCTGCAAAGATGGTGACTTCCGTCAGAAGTCTGGCTTCGTCCACTTCCTTGTCTCCCAAAAGGAGCTGTACCTTCTCGCGAAGCTTCTGCTGATACTGCTCGATGATCGCCGGGCTTCTCTCGGTGATAAAGGCTACCACCTCCAGCATACCTTCCAGTTTGGCGATGAGGTCGGTCTTAAGACGTTCCCCTTCCGCGATACGGGTCTTAACAAAATTCTCTGCGGCGCCGTCAATAACCTGCTGCAGTTCCTTCCAGAGCTTATCCTCATCCAGTCCCTTGTCCTCGGTAACGAACACATCGGGATAACGGGATAAGGTGGATACCCGGATATCATTCTCCAGTCCGAATTCATCGGACATCATCCGAAGATATTTCAGGTACTCTCCTGCCAGTCTGCTGTTATACCGGAGCGTGCCGGTCTCTTCGTTCTGATCCTCGAAGGTGATGAACACATCCACCTTGCCGCGCTCCATGTATTTTTTTAATTCGGTACGGATGCTACTCTCGAAAAGGTTTAACACCTTGGGCATCTTAAGGTTCACATCCAGATAACGATGATTCACAGATTTCAGTTCTACCGTATATTTCCGGCCGTCAAAGCTTCCTTCGCATCTGCCGAAACCGGTCATGCTCTTGATCATGAAGGTCCTCTTTCCCGCACGCAGTCCTATCAGCGCACATTCCATTGTATTATAGATTAGTAGAACCCGAACGTCAATCATGATACAATAATAGCCGAACATTTTACAGGAGAAAAAACCATGGCTTTTGATGGAATTACCGTGGCCGCAGTGGTAAAGGAATGCAATGATCTCTTAACCGGCGGCCGGGTCTATAAGATCGCGCAGCCGGAAAGTGATGCGATTACCATGATCATCAAGCAGCCCGGCGCCAATTATCGCCTGCTGCTGTCCGCTGATCCTTCCCTTCCGCTGTGCTACTTTTCAGACGATCATACCCCCTCTCCCATGACAGCCCCCGGCTTTTGCATGCTGCTGCGTAAGCACCTGCAAAACGGCAGGATCACAGACGTATCCCAGCCGGGTCTTGAGCGTGTCATTCAGATTGGCATCGAACACTACGATGAAATGGGGGATCTGCGTCACAAGAAACTGACTCTGGAACTGATGGGAAAGCACAGTAACCTGATCCTGGTGGATGAGGAAGAAACTATCGTTGACTCCATTAAACACATATCCGCCTTTGTCAGCTCCGTCCGGGAGGTCCTTCCGGGAAAACCTTATTTTATCCCCGAGACTACCGGCAAGGCCGATCCCCTTACCGTATCTTTCGAAGAATTTACGGCCAGGATCTTTGAAAAGGCAACACCCCTTTACAAGGCCATCTACGGTTCCTTTACCGGCATCTCTCCGGTGATCGCCCAGGAGATCTGTTATCGGGCCGCGCTGGATTCGGATCGCAGCGCCTTATCCTACCGTCAGGGAGATATTCCGGGCACTGTCGAGGCAGATTATGAACCGAATGCATCAGCCTTATATAAGGCCTTCGCTGCCCTCATGGAACAGGTAAAAAGCGGTGCCTTTGCCCCTGCCATTGCCTACGAATACCAAGGCGGCATGAAAAAACCGGCAGAATTTGCCGCTGTGCCCCTTACCATGTACAAGCAGGAGGATCAGGTGCCCTATGAAAGCATCTCCGCTCTCTTACAGGACTTCTATGCCCAGAAAAACGCCCTGACCCGTATCCGCCAGAAAAGCGCGGACCTGCGCCATATCGTACAGACCGCTTTAGAGCGGGATATCAAAAAATACGACCTGCAGCTTAAGCAGATGGAAGATACCGGAAAGCGGGAAGAATACCGGATCTACGGAGAACTCCTCCATACCTACGGCTATCAGGCCCCTCCCGGTGCCAAGAGTCTTACAGCAGAAAACTACTATACCGGTAAGGAAGTGGTGATCCCTCTGGATCCCACCCTGACGGCTTCTGAAAATGCAAAACGCTACTTTGACAAATACAGCAAGATGAAGCGTACCTACGAAGCCCTCTCGACTCTTACCCTGGAAGTAAAGGCTGAGATCGATCATCTGGAATCCATTGCCACGGCCCTTGATATTGCCGAAAAAGAGGAAGACCTGGCAGAAATCCGGGAAGAACTCATCGCTTCGGGATATATCCGCCGAAAAGGGGGCGCCAAAAAAGTCAGGATCACCAGCAAGCCCTACCACTACCTAAGTCAGGACGGATTCCATATCTACGTCGGAAAAAACAATTACCAGAACGATGCCCTGACCTTTAAGCTGGCTACCGGAAACGACTGGTGGTTCCACGCCAAAAAGATCCCCGGCTCCCATGTAGTCTTAAAAACCGAGGGAAAAGAAGTGCCCGATCGGGCTTTTGAAGATGCTGCAAGATTAGCCGCCCATTATTCCAAGGCCAGCAGCGTAGGCAAAGCGGAGATCGATTATCTCCAGAAAAAGAACGTAAAAAAGCCGGCGGGTGCAAAGCCGGGCTTTGTGGTCTATTACACCAACTATTCCATGGTCATGGATACGGATATCTCTATGTTAAAGCAGGTAGAGGACTGAAAAATGCTGACGGGAAACCGTCAGCATTTTGTGTTAGAAATCTATCATTATGAGTTTCAGCTAAAAAGACGCTCCTAATTCTTCTTGAGATACTCTTCAAACTCCTTCGGCGGCATGGGCCGTTCAAATAAAAAGCCCTGTGCCACGTCGCAGCCGGCATCCTTGACCATATCCAGCTGCTCTCTGGTCTCCACTCCTTCTGCAATGACCTGTACGTTCAGATCCTTCAGCATCTGTACGATATGGCGGATGATGATCTCCACCTTGCTCTCCTTATTGGTGATACGGGTCATAAAGGAACGGTCTAATTTCACCACATTAAAATCCAGATTCTCCAGGAGGCTGACTGCCGAATAGCCGGAACCGAAATCGTCCATGCTCACAAAGATATCTCTGGAATGCATGGCTTCGATAAACTTATCCAGCAGGGCGATATCGTCTAACTCCGTGGTCTCGGTGATCTCGATCTCAATGTATTTTCCGTCGATATTGTTCTCATCCAGAATGCTGAAAGTGATATCCGCAATATCCGGATTGCGGAGGTTCTGTCTGGAATAGTTGATGGAAACACGGCCGGGATCAATGCCCATATCCAGCCATCTGCGGAGGTACTTGCATACCTGCCGCAGCATGAAGATATCCACTTCCTGTACCAGGCGGCTCTCCCGCTCCAAGGCAGGTAAAAAAACACCGGGAGCTAAAAGGTTTCCTTCGAAGTTCCAGCGGACCAGTGCTTCTGCACCCAGCACCTTGCCGGTCTGTGTATCTACCTTGGGCTGGAAATAAGGAAGGAGTTCCTCATTTTGCAGTGCCAGAGGAAGGGACATGGCGAAGCGCTTTTCCAGCATGATCTGATCCACCAGTTCCCGGCGGAAATAGTAAACATCTGTGGTGCGATCTCTTCTTCCCCGCTCAAAGGTCATAGCTGCAAAGCTGATCAGGGATTCGGGGTCTTCATTGTTACCGTTACTGCAGATACCGGCTCTGGAATTAAGCGGTACCGGAGTCAGCATCCCGTTCTGCTCCAGATTAACCTTGGTTTCCGGTATGATATTCAGCATGATATCCAGGTGACTGGTCAGGATGGTGATAAAGAAGTTATCACCGCCAAGGCGTGCGATCTGCTCACAGGAAGGATCGATCTGTTCCTGCAGTTTGCGGGCAAATTCCTTAAGGAGGAAGTCGCCGGCTTCCGAGCCCAGTTCCTGATTGAGCAGTTTAAAGTTCTTAAGATTACAGAAGATACCGGTATACAGAGGGAGCTGACCTTTCTCTGCCAGCTGTCTGTGGAAAATGCGAACCCCCATGGTATTGGCAAGGCCCGTCAGAGAATCCGTACGGGTAGCCCTGGTGATGCTCTGGATCAAAGATCCGCGGTTCATGATCAGCGTAATGATACGGGAGAAGGTCTCCAGTTCCAGCTTATCCTCTTCGTCCCATACCTTGCCGGTAACGGGATAAAGGACTAACTTGATGGAGCCCTGACCGAACTGATTGGAGACCATATAGCCTCTGCTGTAAGGGTCCTGCCCGTCCAGAAAACGGGTCTCATAGTGGGTTGCATGTCCGTTGGGATAATACGGATTGGGACGCATGGTCACATGGACCTCCACTTTTGCCACTCCGAAATTCTGGGCAAAGGGACGCATGCTCTTCATAAGTGCTTCATGCAGCTCTCCTACGTTTTCGTAGGCTTCATCCGCACGCTCAAACAGCGCATTCAGTTCTCTCCACTGGATTGCTTCCGACATGTTTTCTCTCCTGCTGATATCCTACACACAAACGCCCCTGTTCCTCCCCAGAAACAAGTGGGCTTAATCCCATTATACAGACTGTCGTCTGTTTGTAAAATCCCAAATTATCGCTCCGAGGCTCTCTCCATCAGATGACATTTCTCACAAAGTCTTACCAGCTTTTTACCCTTTGGCATATCCAGCATCTCTTCCCGTGATACGGTGCCGGATCTTACCACAAGGACCATATATACCACGATGGCCGTTACGATGGATAAAAGGGATGCGATCACATTGACCTTGATGATCAGCATACACAGTTCGTAAATTCCCCTGGCACAGATCCCCATGACGGCAGCGCAGAGAAACGGCCGCACAAAGGTCCCGGAAAACTCCTGCTTAAGTCCCAGGTGCTTTCGAAGCCGCAGCTCATTTAAAAGGCACATCATAAAAGAATAGGTAATGTTGGCAAGGACCAGAGCATAAAGATTTAAGTCCGTAAACAATAATACCACCACCAGTACAATGGCCTGGGAGACCAGAGAGATCGCGGCGTTAATAACCGGTACGTTCACCTTGCCGATCCCCTGTAAGACCCCCATGGTAAGGGTGGATAAACTAAAGAAGATCACTGTAACAGAAAGGGCACACAAAAGCTGGGACGCAAGATCCAGGGATTCTTTATAAGGAAACAGGATCTGCATCACCGGCCTGGCTAATACCGCAAGTCCCACTGCAGAGGGAACCGCGATCAGCATGGAAACCTTTACTGCCTGACGGACCTTACCTTTTAAGGCTTCCATCTCTCCTTTTACAAACAGGCCGGAAACACTTGGCATAATGGCCGCGCTCATAGCCGTCGCAAAGGCGATGGGGATATTGACAATGGTAATGGCCTTGGTATTAAAGACGCCGTAGTATGATGCCGTCATCTCCTGGGATACCCCTTTTACCTTAAGCAGGATATTGGAATACAGGGTCTGATCCAGGGACGTACTGAAATTGTAAATAAAGGTAGACAGGATAAAGGGGGTAACAAATAAAAGCAGCATCCGGAAGATCTCAAAGTAAGAGTCTGCCTTGCCGGATTTATCTCTGGCCACCCTCTTTAAGATCACTTTACGGTTTAAGAGGTACATGGCCAGCATAAACAGCAGGGCCATCAGAACACCGCAGCCGGTACCGATGGCGCTTCCCATGGATCCGTAGATGGCACGGGTGGTGCTGTTACTATCTTTGACCATTTGAGTCAACAGGTATGCCGCCCCTATGGAAACGGCTGCATTGACGATCTGTTCCAGGATCTGCGAGATGGATGTCTGGACCATGGTCTTATGGGCCTGAAAATAGCCGCGGAATACTCCCACCAGTCCGGACAGGAAGATGGTGGGCGCAAAGATCCGAAGAGCCGGCACCGCATTGTCCATAACCAGGATGGGCGCCGCAAAAAAGGCAAATAAGCTGGCCAGTGCTCCCACCGCTACTACATAGATCAGGGTACAATGGAAGATCCGGTGAGCATTCCGATACTCCTTAAAAGCCAGTTTCCCGGCGATCAGCTTGGAGAGCGCCGAAGGGATACTGTAGGATGCGATCAGGAGGATGATGGTGTAGATGTTGATGGCATAGTTATAATAACCGTTGCCCTCATCGCCGATGATCCCCGTTAAGGGCGAGCGGTACAGCAGGCCAATGATACGGCTGATGATACCGGCCATGGCCAGGATCCCTGCCTGGGCTATAAAATTGTTGGTTTCTTTTTTATCGTTCATGTTAACCGATGAGCCAGTCATACATTTCCTGATACTGGTTAGCGGAAGCCTGCCAGGAAAAGTCCATACTCATTCCCCGGTCCACCATCTTATTCCATTCTCTCTTTTTATCGTAATAGATCCGCTCTGCCTTGCGCACAGCGTCCATCATCTCATGGGCGTTGTAGTTGGCAAAGCCAAAGCCGGTTCCGGTACTCTCATATTCGTTATAAGGCTCTACCGTATCCTTTAAGCCGCCGGTCTCCCGGACGATGGGCACGGTACCGTAGCGAAGGGCGATGAGCTGAGACAAGCCGCAGGGCTCAAACAGCGAAGGCATCAGATAGGCATCACAGGCGGCATAGATCTTGTTGGCAAGGGCATCGGAATAATACAGATTTGCCGATACCTTGTCGCCGTGGCGCCATGCAAAATAGCGGAACATGTTCTCATACTGCTCTTCGCCGGTTCCAAGGACTACCAGCTGGATCTGATCATGGCACAGTTCTTCCAGAACGTAGGCAATGAGGTCTAAGCCCTTCTGGTCCGTTAAGCGGGATACGATGCCGATCATCATGATCTTCTCATCTTCGGGAAGTCCCAGTTCCTTCTGAAGAGCCCGCTTATTCTTAGGCTTCATCTTGCGGAAATCAATGGGCCCGTAAGGGAAGGGGATCTTGTCGTCGGTCATGGGATTAAACAGATCATAATCGATGCCGTTGACGATACCGCGAAGGTCCTTGCTGCGGGCAGCCAGAAGACCGTTTAAGTGTTCCCCGTAAAAGTCAGTCTTGATCTCTTCCGCATAGGTCTTACTTACGGTGGTGATGGCATCGGCAAATACCAGACCACCCTTTAACAGGTCGCCGTCTTTAAAGCTCTCTAACTTATCGGAGGTAAAGTAATAATCGGAAAGGCCGGTAATGTCCTGCACTTCCTTAACGCCCCAGCGTCCCTGGAACTTTAAGTTATGGATGGTCATTACGGTCTTTATATCATGGAAAAAGAGATTGCCCTGGAACCGTTCCTTCAGATATACCGGGATCATACCGGTCTGCCAGTCGTGGCAGTGAATGAGATCCGGCTGAAAGTCAATAAGGGGCAGGGCAGATAACACCGCCTTGGAAAAGAAGGTATACTTCTTGATCTCATAGAGGGCGTCATTGCTGTAGGGGCGGTCGCCACCAAAGAACATCTCATTGTCTACGAAGTAATAATGGATGCCCTCCACTTCCGCTTCCAGGATTCCCACATATTCATCCTTCCAGTGGAAATCCATATAGAAATGGGTCTTGTAGGTCATCTTGTCCTTCATTTCCTGCTTCATACAGGCGTACTTGGGCATGATGATCCTTACGTCAAAATACCGTTTGTCGATGCATTTGGGCAAAGAGCCTACTACGTCGGCCAGTCCTCCTGTTTTGATAAAAGGAACTCCTTCAGAAGCTGCAAATAAGATTTTCTTCATCCTAACGATTGCCCTCCGCTTTTGTTTTTTCTGCCTGTTTTCTTAATTCCAGTGCGTTGGCAAGTCCGGCCTGTGTGATCTGGTCACTTCCCAGTAATCTGGCCAGTTCCCGTACTGATGTCTCTTCGGTCAGGCGGGATATATTGGTCAGGCTCCTGCCTGCGTCTGTGGTTTTCTCAATGTAAAAATGCAGATCCGCCATTGCCGCGATCTGGGGCAGGTGGGTGATACAGATGACCTGTCTGCTTTTTGCCAGCGTTCCCAGCTTTTCCGCCACCTTCCAGGCGGTACGGCCGCTGATCCCGGCATCGATCTCATCAAAGATCATAGTCTCCACATCATCCTTATCTGCCAGAACGCTCTTAAAAGCTAACATGATACGGGAAAGCTCACCGCCACTGGCAACCTCCTGTAAGGGAAGAAGGGGTTCTCCGGGATTTAAGGAAATGCGAAACTCCACTTCGTCATAGCCAAGATCGGTGATCTGCTCCGTTTTGGGCGTCACTGCCGTCTCAAATTTCGTCTGGTTAAAGTTAAGATCCGCAAGAGCTTCACTGATGATCTGTGAAAAACGGTTTGCAGCATTTTTCCGGATATCGGAGATCTGTTCACAGTAAGAAAGCATCTCATCCTGCAGCGCTTTTCGTTTTGCGGTCAGTTCCTTTGCCGTCTCTTCAAAGTGAAGAAGCTTATCCAGGCTCTCCTTACGGTTTTCCAGGTAGGCAAAGATCTCTTCGATGCTCTGCCCGTATTTACTCTTTAAATGATTGATCCGGTCAAGGCGCTGCTCCAGCTGTGCCATGGTGCCTTCATCGTATTCAAAATCCGACAGGTAAGCAGATAAGCTGTGGCTTACGTCGGTCATGATACTGTCCAGGTCTTCCAGGGCGCTTTGAATGGGCGCGATGTCTTCATCAAAATCCGCCACCTGATTGACCTTTCCAAGGGCTTTACCGATCCGCTCGGAGGCACTGCCGGCATCCTCGTTTAATAACTGAGAAGCCTCCGATAGGGCTTCCACGATCTTCCTTCCGGATGCCATCTTGCGATAACGGCTTTCGGTCTCTTCATCTTCTCCGGGAATGAGCGCTGCCTCTTCGATCTCCCGGATCTCATACTCTGCCAGAGAGATCTCCCGCTCCCGCATCCGCTCATCTAAGGAAAGCTCTTCCAGGGAAGCGCTTACCTCCTTATAGGCCTTTCGTGCTTCGGTCAGTTTCTCTAAAAGGGGGTTAAGTTCCTCTCCCACATAATCATCCAGAAGCTGTAAATGAGCCTGCTTATGCAGCAGGATCTGATGCTCCTGCTGCCCGTGGATATTGATCAGGGTATCCGCGATCTCCCGCACCTGTTTGGCGGTAGCGATCTCTCCGTTTACCTTGAGAACGCTCCTTGTGGGAGAGATCTTACGGGTCAGGATCAGGGTGCCGTCTTCTTCTGCCGGAAGCTCCATTTTGTCCAAAAGACTTTTCAGTTTTTCCGAAGAAGAAGCAAAGCAAAGCTCCACCAGAGCAGATTCTGCCCCGGTACGGATCATATCCTTATCAGCTTTTCCTCCCAGTGCCAGATGCATGGAGCCTAATAAGATGGATTTACCGGCTCCGGTTTCTCCGGACAGGATATTCAGACCTTCTTCAAATTCAACCTCTGCCTCTTCGATGAGCGCCAGATTCTGAACGTGCAAACGGGTTAACATGTAACAAATCTCCTTTCGTATACTCTCCGGGCATACAAAAGATTTTTGATCAGAGGGCTTCGCGGATCCGGTTCATGACTTCCAGAGCATCCTCCGGTGTCTTGGTCGCCACAAAAATGGTATCGTCTCCGGCAATGGAGCCTAATATCTCATGTAATTTCATATCATCCAGGGCTGCTGCCACTGCCATGGCCATACCGGAAACGGTACGGATCACCAGAAGCTGCTGGGCAACGTCCATGGAAACAAATCCTTCCTTCAGTACGCGAACATAGCGGTCCGAGAAACGGGTATCCTGCTGTTCCTGCATGAGGACATACTTCTGATGACCGCCGCCGGTGGAAACCTTAAGTAGCTGCAGTTCCCGGATGTCTCTGGAAACCGTGGCCTGGGTAACGGGATAACCGGCTTTCTGCAGAAAATCTGCCAGTTCTTCCTGGGTCTCGATGTCGTAAGACTCCACCAGTTCTATGATCTTTTCGTGTCTGCTTTTCTTCATACTTCCCTATCCTTTGCTGATATATGCCTGTTTACTGCAATTTCTTATGTAGTGTCTCCAGAAAGGAGATCTTACTGAGCTTGATGATCTTGGTGGTGCGTTCGCTTCTCCGGATGATCAGATCTTCCCCTGTATGGAGGAGAAGTTCACTCCCTCCGTCAAAATACGCCACCATCTCCTGGTCTGCTCCCATGCGGCCTTCCGGGATCTGGATCCTGATCTCATCCGCCGGGGATAAGATGATACTCCTGGTATTAAGGGTATGGGGACAGATGGGCGTAACCACTATAATATTGGCGGTGGGTTCCACCACAGGACCGCCGGCGGACATGTTGTAGCCGGTAGAACCGGTGGGGGTGGAAACGATGATCCCGTCCGCGTCATAACCGTTTAAAAACTGACCGTTGACGTATACATTGTATTTCAGGATCCGTAAGGGGCCGGTCCGGGAGATCACGATGTCGTTTAAGGCCATCTCCTTTTTGTGGACACTGCCCTCTAACATCATCCGCTCTTCAATGTGATACTCTTCGTCGATCAGCTTATCCAATGCGCTTTCCATGGCGGAAACCTCGATCTCTGCCAGGTATCCCACGGTTCCCAGATTAATGCCTAAAAGGGGCAGGTCATAGGCTGCCAGGTCTCTGGCTGCCTTAAGGAGCGTACCGTCTCCGCCCACTACCAGGACTGCTTCGGTATCCTCCCGGATCTGCGGCATTTCGCCGTAGTCCTTATCCTCGATATAGCACCGGCATCCTTTGCTCTCCAGATAGTCCTTTACCTGTCCTGCACAGGATAACTCGATGTCTTTCTTACGATTGGAGATCACACAAAATGTTTTCATGTCTTATCCAGTACCTCATGGGCTCCGTCCACTGCTGTCCTTATCCTGTCTGCCATCGCTTCGTCGGTATCGGAGATACCCTGCTTATCTTCCGTAAGCTCATGCAGCATCCCAAGTGCCTGTACCTCCTCCAGATCTGCAAGGGCGGCAGACCTTGCCGTATCCTTCTGCAGATATAAAAGGTATTCGATATTGCCTTCCGGTCCCCGTATGGGAGAAAAATCCAGTCCCTTTATGGTAAAGCCGATCATATCCGCAAAATCACAGATCCGCCCCACCACTTCCAGGTGTACGGCCTTATCCCGTACCACACCTTTTTTTCCCACCTTCTCTTTTCCGGCTTCAAACTGCGGCTTGATAAGGCAGACCATATAGGCATCCTCCCCAAGGAGGTTCCTTGCCGGGAGTAAGATCTTGGTCAGGGAGATAAAGGATACGTCACAGGAAGCAAAGGAAGGTGTCTTATCAAGGTCTCCCGGTTTCATATGGCGGAAGTTGGTCTTTTCCATACAGACCACCCGCTCATCGCAGCGAAGCTTCCAGTCAAGCTGTCCGTAACCTACATCGATGCTGTAAACCTTTGCTGCGCCGTTTTGCAGCATGCAATCGGTAAATCCTCCGGTGGAAGCCCCGATATCCATGCAGACCTTATCGCTTAGATCAATGGGAAACACCTGCAGAGCTTTTTCCAGCTTAAGGCCTCCGCGGCTTACATAGGGAAGGGCTGCTCCCTTTACGGTGATCTCGGATTTTTCCGGATCAAAGGTAGAACCGGCTTTATCCTCCCGATTGCCGTTTACAAATACGTCCCCGGACATGATCAGGATCTTTGCCTTTTCTCTGGATGGCGCAAGGCCCCGGTTTACCAATAATATATCCAATCGTTCTTTCACGTTTTCATCCTATCTGTTACAGGCCCACATAGGTGGTCACGATGCGTTTTACGATACAGTCCGCATCCATTCCCAGTTCCTGCTTTAATATATCCACGTTACCGTGCTCTACATACTCATCGGGGATCCCGACGCACATAAGATGGCCCTGATACGCTGCGTCATCCAGGTATTCCCGCACCTTTTCTCCGTATCCGCCGCTAAGGACATTCTCCTCCAGGGTGACGATCAGCTTATGATCTCCCATAAGCTCTCTGATCACATCCTTGTCAATGGGTTTTACAAACCGGGCATTTACCAGAGAACAGGCATAGCCCATTTCCTTTAATCGGGATCTTACTTCTTCGGCGGTTTTTACCATACTGCCGACTGCAAGGAGCAGGATATCCTCTTCTTCATACAGAATCTCTGCCTTACCGAATTCCATTTTGGCACGGAACATCTCCAACCCGTCATAGGCTTCCCCTCTGGGATAGCGGATGGCAATGGGACCGTCAAACTTAAGCGCAAACTTCAGCATATCGGAAAGCTCCCATTTGTTCTTGGGGGCCATGATGTGCATATTGGGAATGGAGGACAGGTAAGACAGATCAAAGATCCCCTGATGGGTCTCTCCGTCGCTTCCAACCAGTCCTGCCCGGTCAATGGCAAAGATCACCGGGAGATTCTGAATGCATACGTCATGAAGGATCTGGTCATAGGCTCTTTGCAGGAAGGAGGAATAGACTGCAACAATGGGCCGTAAACCTCCTGCTGCCAGACCGGCTGCAAAGGTTACCGCATGCTGTTCCGCGATCCCCACATCAAAGAAACGGTCAGGGTAGGCGATCCGGAAGCGCTTTAATCCGGTTCCGTCTGCCATGGCGGCGGTAATGGCTACCACCTTGGGATTCCTTGCACCCAGCTTTACCATAACGGTGGAAAAGATATCCGTATAATTGGCTTTGGTCCTGGGCTTTGCGGGAAGACCCGTTTCGATCTGGAAAGGATCGGTGCCGTGGAACCTGGCAGGATGTTTTTCTGCGGGCTCATAGCCGTTCCCCTTCTTGGTGCGCACATGAACGATGCAGGCACCTTTGATACGCTTTGCTTCCTGGAAAGCCCGGATCATGGCTTCCACATTGTGGCCGTCCACCGGCCCCAAGTAGGTAATGCCCATCTCTTCAAAGTACATGCCGGGCACCACAAAGCTTTTTACGTTATTCTTGATCCGGCGGATGGATTTGATGATGGCATCGCCGTTTTTGGTATTAAGCAGGGAATTGTACACATCCTCTTTCAGATCCAGGTAAGGATTGGCGGTACGGATACTGTTCAGGTATCTGCTCATCCCTCCCACGTTCTCGGAAATGGACATATTGTTATCATTTAATACGATGACAAAATTGGTGGTCAGCTTGGAAGCGTTGTTTAAAGCTTCATAGGCCATACCGCCGGTTAAGGCGCCGTCACCGATGACGGACACAACGGTTTCGTTACCGCCCAGGATATCCCTGCTTTTTACAAGGCCAAGGCCTGCCGATACCGATGTTGAGCTGTGACCGGTATCAAAGCTGTCACAGCTTGATTCCTCCCGTTTGGGAAAGCCGCTCATGCCTCCGTATTTCCGTAAGGTATCGAAGCCCTCCCGTCTTCCCGTAAGAAGCTTATGGGTATAAGACTGGTGTCCCACATCCCAGATGATCTTATCCTTGGGAAGATTCAGGCACAGATGCAGTGCCATGGTCAGTTCCACCGTGCCCAGATTGGAGCCCAGGTGTCCCCCGGTAACGGAGATCTTCCGGATCAGGAACTCCCGGATCTCTTCCGCCAGCTTTTTATAATCCTGAGGATCGATATTCTTAATGTCGTTGGGTTTTTGAATCTGGTCTAACAGCATCTGTTTTTATTTCTCCCGGTCAATGAGCCAGGTGGTTAAGGGCAGAAGGAAGGAATCTTCTCCGGCGATCTGTTTCAAGATCTCTTCTGCTTCCAGAGAAAGGCTCTCTACCTTCTCTTTTGCCTTATCCATTCCGTAATAGCTCACATAGGTGACCTTTTCATTTTTTTCATCACTGCCAACGGGCTTACCCAGTACCTGTTCGTCTCCTTCGATGTCCAGGATGTCATCCCGGATCTGGAAGGCGATGCCGATGTTGCTACCGCACTTTTCGGCTTTCCCCACGGTATCTTCGTCTGCCCCCGCAAGAACGGCTCCGATCATGAGGCTTGCTTCGATCAGGGCTGCCGTTTTGTTTTCATCGATGTATTCCATCTGCTCCGGGGTAATGGTAAGACCTTTTTTCTCGGCTTCCACATCCACGCACTGGCCGCCGACCATACCGTAGATGCCGGCTTTTTTTGCCAGGATCTTAAGGGCCTTTGCAACCCGCTCTATCTGCCCTGCATCCTCACAAAGGTCAAAGGCCTTTAAAGCGGTTTCATAGGCATAATTTAAAAGCCCGTCTCCTGCCAGGATGGCCATGGCTTCTCCGAAGACCACATGATTGGTCTTACGACCTCTGCGGTAATCGTCATTGTCCATGGCGGGCAGATCATCGTGGATCAGGGAATAGGTGTGGATCATCTCGATGGCTGCCATAAAGGGCTCCGCCAGCTTCCCGCTTTTTTTCCCTGCCTGCTTTGCGCATCCCTCATAGGTCTCCATTAAGATCATGGGGCGAAGGCGCTTCCCACCTGCTAAGAAGCTGTAGTTCATGGCTTCCAGAACGGTCTTTTGAAAACCTTCCTCCTTTGGCAGATAGGGTGTTATCTTTTCTTCCACCAGGGCTGCTTTTTCATTCAGCATCAGGCTTAAACTCATCCAGCTCTCCTTCTCCGTTTAAGGCAAGTACTTTTTTCTCCACCTGATCGATGGCGCTGTCACATTTTTTCAGCAGCTCCATGGCTGCCTGATAGGCCAAAAAGCTTTTTTCCAGAGAGATCTCCGGTGATTCCAGCTCTTCCAGCATCTGATCCAGTTGTTCAAAGGCTTCTTCCAGAGAAAAAGTTGTATTTTCTTCCATGTTTTCCTTATATTTCCTTCCGGTAGTTCGTGGTTATTGTCCGTAGGTAACGGGGGTGACGGCATTCGCCGTAGCATCGATCCGTCCGTCAGGTACAAAGATCGACAGCTTGTCGCCTTCCTGTATCCCCTTGATACTGGTAACGGTCTTCCCCTTTGCATCTGCTGTGTAGGAGTAGCCCTGGTTTAACTTATCCAGAGGGGACAGGCCCTTTGCCCGTTCAATATACAGGTTCAGCTTATGATGAGCGTTTATCAGTTTCCGGTCCATGGCCTCGTGGCTAAACCGGGTAAGCTTCTCCGTTTTCCTGCGGCCTGCCTCGATCTTATCTTCCATGGCACGAAACAGATCTGCCCGAAGATCCTTTGCCCGGTTTTTGTGTTCCTTTAACCGGTTTATGGGGCTTAAGTAGGTAAGACGCATCTTTTTCTGTGCGGATATTTCTCTTGCCTTACGGATCTTACCTTCCATCTTCTCATTCAGTCTGTCTGCATATTCGTCCAGACGCTGCAGGATCCCTGCTATCTCAGGAACAGCCGCAACTGCAGCCGCTGTAGGGGTAATGGCTCTAAGATCCGCCACAAAATCGGAAATGGAAAAATCCGTCTCATGGCCTACTGCGGAGATTACCGGAACGGAGCAGTCAAAGATGGCTTCCGCTACGATCTCCTCATTAAAGGCCCACATCTCTTCCACGCTTCCGCCGCCGCGTCCCACGATCATCACATCTACAGGGAGCTGTTCCAGCGCATGGATACCGTTTACGATGCTCTCGGCAGCGCCTTCCCCCTGCACTCTGGCAGGATACAAAATGATCTGAACGTAAGGATTCCGCATCCGGGCGGTGGTAAGGATATCCTGAATGGCCTTGCCGGTAGGAGCGGTGACAACTCCCAGCGTCTTAATATATGACGGGATCGGCCGTTTATAGATGGGATCGAACATTCCCCGCTCTTCCAGTTCCTTTTTCAGTTTCTCAAACTTCTCATACAGAAGGCCCGCGCCTTCCAGACGGATCTGTCTGGCATAGAGCTGGTAAGTACCGTCCCGGTCGTAGACATCGAAATAGCCCAGCACCTGGATCTGCTGACCTTCTTCCAAATGAAAAGAAAGGCCGGAACGATTGCCGGCAAACATGACGCAGCGAATCGCACCCGACTTGTCTTTGAGGGTAAAATAGATGTGCCCGGAGTGATGGTACTTGACGTTACTGGCTTCACCCTTGACACATACATTCTTCAGCAGGAGATCCTGCTGAAACATATTCTTGATGTAACTGTTGATCTGAGCTACTGTGTAGACATTCATACGAATTTCGCCAGAACTCCGTTCACGAAGGACGAAGATTCATCCTGTCCGAATTTCTTTGCCAGTTCAACGGCTTCGTTGATGGCAACATTCACCGGAATATCGTCATCATAAAGCATCTCATATACCGCAAGGCGCAAAATGGTAAGATCCACCTTGCCCATACGGGTGGTGGTCCAACCGGTAGCCTTGTCATTTAACATCTCATCGATCTGCGGAAGCTTCTCTAAGATCTTGTCGTACTTGGTACTGATATAGGTCTGCTCTTCGGGAGTGGTGGGTTTCACGTCCACATCCTGGAAAAACATCTCCTCCTGCTCCTGCAGTTCCTCTGCAGGATGGAATTCCTTACGGAATAACAGTTTAAAAAGTTGCTCTCTTAATTCTCTTCGTCCCATTAGTTCTCTTTCTTCATGCTGATGGCAGCAATACGGATGTTTACATCCGAAACCTCCAGTCCGGTCATATTCTCTACCGTAGACTTCACTTTCTGCTGCACCTTCTCGCAGGTTCCGGGAATGTTATAACCGTACTCCATATTGATGGCCAGATCGATCTTAACGACCTTACCGGTTACCAGGACTTTAACGCCCTTGGTCATCTTACGAACAGCCTTGCCTGCGTCGGCACTGTTTATTCCGGCAGCTCCGGAAACACCCTCTACCTCTAAAGCAGCCAGACCTGCGATCATTGCGACCACATCGTCTGCGATCTTCACAGAGCCGAGAGCGGCATCTTCTTTTAATACATAGGTACTTCTGGTAGTTTCCTTTTCCATTGACTTTCCTCACTTTTCATGGGCAATGTTTACAACCGTCATTATACCAAAATGCGGTGGTTTTTGAAATGATTCTCCCGCAATTTCTTACAGCTCGATGGTATAAATATACAGGAGTTCATCGGTGATATAACTGTAATTTCCTTCCCTGCCATCATAGTAATCCTGCAGGTGTTCCTCATCAAAGAGGTGGGCTCCCAGCTGATCAAATACTTCCCTGCTTCCCGCCTTGATCTGTACATAGGAAAGACCCTGATCTCGGGCTCTTTGAAACATCTCCCGAATCGCCTGAGGATCAAAAGCGGTAAGAAGATACCCTTCCCGGTTGAAGTAGTTATCCTGGGTGGCGCTGCAGTCCGGAAGGTCCATAACATTATTGATCACGTGGTTGCGAAGAAGCTCCTCCTTAGTGATCAGCAGATACCCGTATCCGATCTGGGGCTCATTTCCCCCTGCATCCTCCGGAACGGAATAGACCGTCATGGGATCTCCCCAGGTAGCATCCACGTAGTAGTAGGCGCCGTTAACCTTAACCAGATTCCAGCCATGGCTTTCTCCCCTGCCGATACCGGAAACAAAGGCGCATTCGATACCCTTTAAATGACAAAGGTACTCAAAAGCCTTGGCATAACCGCTGCACACACTTCGGTTCCAAAGAAGCACCGACAGCAGATTCTGGTCATCCCTGGCACCGGTGTCGTACTCCGTATTTAAGATGATGGTCTCATAGAAGTACTTTACGATCTCATACTCTCCTGCCCCCGGAAGGATCCCGCTTAAGATCCTCTCCGCCGCGGCAGCAATCTGTTTGTCGTACACTTCCTTATCTTCGGATGTATAGGAGTATTTGGCGGAAAAGCGCAGCAGATCCGGCTGATCGTTGACCGTCCGTAAGCGATAGGTATATCCTACGCAGTAATAGATCTCCGGATGATCGCCCATGACCGACTGATAGACAACATTCAGCTCATCGGTATCCAAAGTGGAAAGCTCCGCATCCTCTGAGAAGGATACGATGGCTTCGTACACTTCCTCATATACCTTCTGTTTACTTTGGGATAAGCGGTCGTAGTAGAAGCTTCCGCCTCCGGGCGTATCGCTTAGCCTGTTACCCTCTTTTTCAGCAGAATCCAGGGGCAGCATATCCGGGTCCGTCTCCGTGTCTTCTGAGAGATCTCCGGCCACATCTTCCCCGCTTACTTTCCTTTCGAAGTCCAGATCTCCGAAGGGATCGTCCGGTTCCCCTTCGCTGTCGCTGCCAGTTGCTGCTTCGGTTTCTTCTCCTTTTCCGGAAAGGATACCCGGTATATCTCCCGGATCAAAAGACTCCGTAGGAAAAGGAATGCTGCATCCTGTCAGTAAGACAGAAAGCAGCATTCCCATTATGCCTTGCACCACCCGTTTTCTGATCCGGCGCTTTTTTTCCATAGATCTCCTTTGTTAATTGCGTCCAAACTCGGTTAACTTAAGGCCCTTGTTACGGTCTACCGTCATACCGATGCTCCACTCGTTTACAAATAACAGCAAAGGATTGCCCTTAAGATCCAGGATCTTCTTCATATCACTGGTTCCCGTAAGCTTTTCAAAATCCACCTCATCCTTGTTTTCGATCCAGCGGATGAACTCATAGGGCAGGTTCTCCAGCACGATCTCCACGTTGTATTCGTTGGTCAGGCGGAATTTTAATACATCAAACTGCAGCACGCCGACTACACCCACGATGATCTCTTCCATACCCAGGCTGACTTCCTGGAAGATCTGGATCGCACCTTCCTGTGCGATCTGGGTGATACCCTTAACGAACTGCTTTCGCTTCATGGTATCGGTCAGTCGTACTCTTGCAAAGTGCTCCGGAGCGAAGGTCGGGATCCCTTCGTAGCGGAAGTTCTCTTTCGGCATACAGAGGGTGTCTCCGATGGAGAAGATACCGGGATCGAATACGCCGATGATATCTCCTGCGTATGCGGTATCCAGGATCTTGCGATCGTCTGCCATGATCTGCTGAGGCTGGGAAAGACGCATGACCTTGTTTTCCTGTACATGCTTGACTTCCATGGAAGCCTCATACTTACCGGAGCAGATCCGCATGAAAGCGATACGGTCTCTGTGGGCCTTGTTCATATTGGCCTGGATCTTGAAGACAAAGGCCGAAAAATCATGGCTCATGGGGTCGATGATCCCCTGATCGGAATTTCTTGCAGAGGGTGCCATGGCCATCTTTAAAAAGTGCTGTAAAAAGATCTCCACACCGAAGTTGGTTAAGGCAGATCCGAAAAATACCGGGGTCAGATTACCGGCACGGACTTCGTCTAAGTCAAACTCTGCTCCGGCGCCGTCTAATAATTCCAGCTCCCCTTCCAGTTTCTCTCTGGCTTCGGCCCCTAAGACCTCATCCAGTTTTGCCTTGTCGGCTACGTCTATATAGGTGGACTCCCCTTCCTTGGTACCCTTCTGGGTATCGGAATAGGTTACAACCTGATCCAATTCCCGGTCAAACACACCCCGGAATTTCTTGCCGGAGCCGATGGGCCAGTTCATGGGAACCGTTGCGATCCCCAGCTCCTTCTCAATGTCATCCAGCAGTTCGAAGGTATCCATGGCATCCCGGTCCAGCTTGTTGATGAACGTAAAGATCGGGATCTTACGCATAACACAGACCTTAAACAGCTTACGGGTCTGTGCCTCAACGCCCTTGGACGCATCAATGACCATCACGGCAGAGTCCGCAGCCATCAGGGTACGGTAGGTATCCTCGGAGAAGTCCTGGTGACCCGGCGTATCCAGAATGTTGATGCAGCAGCCGTTATATTCAAACTGCAGTACCGAAGAGGTTACTGAAATACCTCTCTGTTTTTCGATCTCCATCCAGGCGGAGACCGCATGCTTGGCCGTCGCCTTACCCTTTACGCTACCGGCCGTATTAATGGCACCGCCGTAAAGCAAAAACTTTTCCGTCAGTGTCGTCTTACCGGCATCAGGGTGGGAAATAATGGCAAATGTCCGGCGTCTTTCAATTTCCTGTTGTGTATTCAAAACAAAATCTCCTAAAAGTACATGATCAGTAAAGCATGCTGCAAAAGCTACCGAAGCCTAAAGCATACTTTCTCCGGAAAATCCGGGCTTGATGCCAAAGTAATCCAGCACGGTAGCGCCGATATCCGTAAAACTGTGTCTGGTCCCCAAATTGGCAGGAATCACCTTGGGACCTGCAATGGTAAAGGGAATGTATTCTCTGGTGTGATCGGTGGTGGCGGTATAGGCCGGATCGCAGCCATGATCGGCGGTGATCATAAACAGGTCATCCTCCCGGAGCTTTTCTAAGATCTCCGGCACCTTCTCATCGAAATAGGTTAATGCTTTTGCATAGCCGTCAATATCCCGGCGATGACCGTAAAGCATGTCATA
>JAEEGL012074118.1_pt1 | contig 24761 bp, 20 predicted proteins | sample 9134231 | NCBI WGS metagenome assembly JAEEGL01 (sample SAMN16246548, study PRJNA631951) | gut metagenome | biome: gut microbiome; feature: rumen; material: fiber-attached | host: Bos | place: Iran: Karaj | collected 2018-10
CCGGAGCTTGAGAGTTTTCGCAGTGTCTTGAAAAATGTTTCGGATACCAATCTTTTCCGTCTTCTTTCCAGGAGAGCTGCAGCTATCAGCCAGACCAGATTTCTCCTTCAAAAGACACCGGTGGACAGGATCATGGCCAAGCATATATCTTCTATTTCACCCATCAGACCAAGCTATATAGATGAGAGCATAAAACTCTGTGATATACCGGGATATGTAGAGATGGTTGAGGAGGAGGAGATCACTCTTTCGGATACAGAGAGCATGGATACCATCAGGACCATGGTTGGAGAGGTAAAAGAATACCTTTATGCACATCCCTATCAGTTTGAGGCTCAGTATCTCATGTCTGTGGTTACAGGAACCGAGGGCCTTACAGATATGCTGGTCAAGGCCTGGGCATTGTATCGGTGGGCTGACTCTGTTTCTCTTTCAGAGGAGTTTGGTAAGAGACCTGCTGAGGAGATAAAACAGGTATATGATGTTTTTGTGCTGACGGATCTGGTGTGCCGGATCGGATATACTATTACGGAGCTGGTCACAGAGTGCCGGGACATGACTATAGGAGAGGCTACAGATGTTTTTGCCAAGGAGCTGCCGCAGATAAGTCTTAGCAGACTCCTGGACCAGTCAGGTGATACATTTAAGCGGATCCTTATGGAAAGGGGACATCTGGATGTATTATAACAAGCGGATCAGTGTGTTTGATCTTGACAAGTATAAAGAGTCTATTCCCGAAAACTATCTGCGTCAGATCAGACTTGGCGAGCTTTATGCAGGCGTGGTATGCGATCTGGTAGGCGACGAGGAAAGGACGGCAGCTGTATATGTTATGGGCCAGCACAGAGACTGGCTGGAAATAGCGTGGGTCCATTTTGGGGATCCCGGTGCACTGCCGGTTGTCCGTGCGGATCTTCTCCGCTATATCATTCGTGTCGAGAGGCAGCAGATCAAGGATGAGCTTACGGGGGTCTTTTTTGAGGAACATTCGGATGAGATAGATGATCCGGATCAGCTCCGTCACATACTAATGTTGGCAGGCCTTGACGGAAGGGAATCCCTGGACTATATTTACACCTTTTCTCTTGGGCAGGTTCAGGAGAGGGAGTTTCTTGCCAAGGCTGCCAAGGCCATGGATGTTATGCGCCTTTGTGACGCACCGGAGGAACTTTTAGAGTCGGTGGATAACATGATCCAGGCCGATGAACGTCCTACGCCCGTAGGACTCTTTGTTGACTGGGAGGATTATCTTCAGGAGGAGAGTCTTATCTGTGTTAAAAACGGACAGCCCAGAGGAGCGCTTCTCCTTTCTATCAAGGGTGAGTACGTGGTTATAGAGTGTGCCTTCGTTGCAGATAAGATGGCACTTTCTGTTATGCTTGGCAATGTTCTTCCGATGCTTGAGGACAAGTACGGACAGGAACAAAAGATGCTGGTTCCCATTGTTCTGAAAAAGACAGCTGAGATAGTTGAGCGTCTTGTACCGGGAGCTGAGCGGGGAAAGATCATAGAGGGACTGAAGTGGTTTTAGACAGAGGGAAGATCAGAGCTGTAGCTTTCTGTATGGTCCTCTGTCTTCTTAGTTCTTCAGTATCATATGCAACCGGATTGCCCTCTGGATCCGATGAACGGGAGACGGACACGGAGTCCGATGCCGGTGAGGGGCAGGAACAGGATGGGCCGTCCACTGAGGAACAGTTGGATGAGCTGGAGGAACAGGGCAGCAGGCTTGATAAGAAAACCGAAAAGCTAAAGACTGAGCTGGGACGGATAACCGATGGACTTAATGATCTGGAAAGCGAGGTCTGGGCAGTGGAGTCGGAACTCAGACTCAGGAGCGAGTCTTTGTCTGAAATCGGACAAAAAAGGGATGCCCTTCGTGAAAGCATCCAAAAGGATGTGGAGTTTTTCTACCGCAACAGGAATACGCTAAGTTTAGAATATGCGATATTTCACTTTAAATCCTGGAGTTATCTTATAAACTATTCCTACTATGTAAGCAGTATAATCAATGCTTCAAAATCGAGGATAGATGAGTACGAATCCGTACTTGATCAATATAATAAACTACAAAAGGAATTGGAATCGGAACAGGCGCTTTTACAGGAACAGATGAAGCACCTGGACGAGATGAGCCTCAAAGCGCAGACACAGATCGCCGATCTGTTGGCGCAGTCGGAGGCCAATGACAAGGAGATAGAAAAACTCACCGAACAACTCATAGAGGAAGAACGGGAGAGGATGCGCAGGGAGGCCGAGGAAAGAGCAGCTGCGGAACTGGCAGCAATGTCCGATATGGCACCTTCGGATTACAGAGCCGGAGTTGGTTTTTATCAGGTTGCTCCTTTTTCCTGCAGCGAGGAGGATGTCATTCTTTTGGCATCACTTATTCAGGCAGAGGCCGGCGGTTACAATTATGACGGTATGGTAGCCGTGGGCAGTGTGGTATTAAACAGGGTTTTTGACTCCCGTTTTCCGAGTACGATCCCGGAGGTTATTTACGCACCGGGGCAGTTTTATCCCCAGGGTTCAGGCCGATTGGCGGTGATCCTGGCACAGGGCCCATGGGATTCATGTGTCAGAGCTGCAAGAGATGTTATTGACGGCAGGCGCAATGTGCCGTATTTTTATTATAAGGCAGACTGGTATGCCGAGGAGCACGGAATAGAAGGTGTCAATATCGGCGGCAATGTTTTCCATCAGTAAGGAGGAAGTTATGGCGGAAATTGTTGTTAAAGCGGAAGTGGATAATCTTGATGAGGTCTTTGATTTTATCCACCAGCAGTTGGAAGAGGTTGACTGTCCGCCAAAGGCCATGATGCAGATCGATCTTGCAGTAGATGAGATATTTGCAAATATCTCCAATTACGCTTATAATCCTGAGGTGGGGGACGCCAAGATCATTTGTAATGTGGAAAATGATCCACTTCGGGTGGAGATCGAATTTGAGGATAAGGGTATACCTTACGATCCTCTTGCCAAGGCTGATCCGGATATTACTCTTTCGGCGGAGGAAAGGCAGATTGGCGGACTTGGAGTATATCTTGTCAAAAAGAACATGGACAGCGTGGATTACAGATACGAGGATGGCAAGAATATACTCACAATTAAAAAAGAAATCGGAGAATAGATCGTGAAACTGTTATTTAAAAGGATCACAGCACTTCTTTTATGCTTCGTCATGTGCATATCGCTGGGGGCTTGCGGAGCAAAGACTTCCCGGGAGGAGGATGAAAAGACTTACACTCACCGGGATACTCTGACAATGGGATGCTTCATCGGTGAGGAATATTATTATTTCACTGATGAGCTGGCTGCTGCGGCCGCGTTGCTTGTGGATCAGGGAGAGATTTCCGGATATGACATCAATGCGGAGTATGGGACAGCAGAGGAGATATGGAAAGCTCTGTCAGCTGCGTCTTCCACAGGTGATACCAAATACGTTTTTTCCGAAAAAGATTTTTATAATTATGATAAAATGTCAGAGGATGAGGTTTCCGCATTGCTTGAAAGCTCGTCATTTGACCTTCTTTTGGTGTTTGGAACAGCTGCAGGTAAACTTCTGACCACCAACGCAGATAAGCTCTCTTATGATTATATGGTATTTGGAGCTACAGATCCCATTTCTTCGGGGATCATTGCCGGTGTTGATGAGAGGTACAATGATCACAGCTTTGCACAGGTGGATCCGGGACGTATCACCAGGCAGATCGATGGAGCTTACGAGATATTTAAGTTCAAGGATATCGGCGTGGTTTACGAGGATAATGATTCTGCATACAGTTATTCCGGTATCGGACAGCTTGAGGCTGCAGCTAAAAAATACGGTTTCAATATCCATACAAGGCATGTAGTTGAGTCGACAGGTGCCGAGGATGATGACAGATATTACAGCGAGCTCAAGGCCGCTTATGATGATCTGCAGGATGAGATAGATGCGCTTTATATCACAACAGCTACTATTGATTCTGCTATGCTGCCAAGTCTGCTTTCGGACTTGCATAATGCGGGTATAGTTACCATAGCTGAGAGTAGCGAAAGTCAGGTGGAGATGGGTGCTCTTATGCATATCTCAATTGGAGATTCCACAGAGGAAGGACAGTTTCTGGGTTATGCTATTTCAGAGTACGCCTCCGGCAAGCCTATCACTGATATAGATATGCTTTTTGAGATAGCTCCCAAGATCTATTTTAACAGGGAAACCTTAGAAAAAACCGGAGCCCAGTTGCCGCTTGGTATGATACTGGTGGCAGATGGTATTTACCCCAAGGAGGACTGACAGTGGAAGCCAATAAAAAACAGACCTCTCTGGTCAAGATCATAATGATACTATGTCTTATCATTACTGCCCTTTCTTATATCCTGGGCAATATGATGTATCGCACCAATACGAGAAACACATATCAGAATCTTCTCCACGTGGAACTAACGGATTTTATCGAGAACATCAGATACGGTCTTCATTTCGGTAAGAATATAGAGACGTATTTCGGTATGAACGATCTGCTTGCAAACGTCGTGGCAGATATTCAGGATATCGATGGACTTTATGTGGTTAGTTCGGATAATGAGATCCTTTTTGGGACAGATAAGGATGAATTTTCCGTGGAGATCCTGGAATTGTCCGAAGCCAATATCGTTAAGGGAGATATTTTCTATGCAGGAATGGCTCTTACGGAGGATGGAAGTGTAAGACTTCTGGTAAAGAGTAACTGTACTTCTCTGATACAGGAGCAGGATGCATATTCAAAAGAGTTCCTTTTCCAGAGCTTCATAGGGTTTGTTGTTGCAGAGGCTGTCATTCTTTTACTTGGATTGTTGGGCCGTAAAAAGACCTTTTTCGCAAAGCTTATGGCGCCGGCTCTTTTTCTGTGGATCCTTATAGATTCCGCCACGGTAGGTATCAGCGCCTACATTGATTATTCTGACAGTATCCAGGATATGAACGTACTCATTGAGAGCTCTGTGAAAAATGATATGGATTCGCTCTTGGATAAGGGATTTAAAATCGAGTCCGTTTCGGACATAGAAGGCTATCTGAGTCGATACAAAGAAGGTATCCAGGAGATTGAGGCCATCGATTACACATCGGAAAAGCTGCTTGTTATTATTTCAAAACCCTACATCAGGAAGGTTTTTATAGATTATATTTTACAGGCAGCTCTGTTCCTAACTTTTTCAGCATTGATCCTTGCGGAATACCAGATATTTATTAACTATTCAACCGGGGAGACAGAAGATGAGTCAGAACCAGCTTAACAAACAAAATGCGATGATGAGGGTCATCTTCCTTCTTTTCATGTTCGGTTTGTCCATAGGTGATGCCTTCAATGTTATCTATGTTCGGCGGCTTGCAGAAAAGATGGTAGAGACATCTCAGATCGATTTCTACATAAACTTGCCCATTACCGGAATGTATGCCATGATGATCATCGGAGTGGCTTTTGCGGGAATGCTGGCAAGGAGATCCGGAGGTTTTATTCCTTTTATGAGGATAGTAGGTATCATTACCGCTGCCGGAATGTTGGTCCGAGGCCTCGCATTTTCTTATTGGGTCCTGTTGGCTGGATTTCTTATTGATGGATTCGGATACGGGTGTATATTCATAGCGATCAGGTACTATGCATTTTTGTTTGACGATCCCAGTCAGAGACTTGCATCTCTTGTTCATGTAAATGTAGGAGCCTTTGCAGGGCAGTGTATGGGTACCATACTCGGAGGTATCCTGGCCGGACAGATGCATTACAGGACAGTTTATCTTATGGCAGTAGGTATCCTGGTGATACCGGTCTTACTGCTCTTTTTCACTAAGGTTGAGCAGCCCCTGAAGATCGGTCCTCTGAAAAATGTCTTCGCAGTTCTTAAAAACAAAAAAGCGGTGGTATTTATGCTTTTCATGGTACTGCCGGTTTATACCTGTACGGTCTTTGTTTCCTACAGTGTTCCCTTGGCAGTGGACAGTTATGGCTTTTCCGCCACAGTTGTTTCCGCTATGATGCTTGGAAACTATATAATCGGCGCCTATGCTTCGCCTTTTATGACGGATCTGGTTACAAAGCGTATTTCTTCAGATAAGGCCTGCATACTTTACGGAGCCATTACTGCGGTTATGATCCTTTTATACTCTCTCATAGGGGGTATGATCCTGATGCTTATCACAGTGGTGGTTTTAGGACTTGCCGATGCCTTCGGTTTTTCCGTACTTATGGACGGATATAACAAGACCAAGGGTGATCATGATTATACGGATAATGATGCCCTTGTAGCTTTTATTCTTATGACCAGAGTAGGTATGGCTGTAGCGCCTACCCTTATTACTGCAGTACACAGCACAGTGATCCTTTCAGTGGTGGTCGTTGCGGGTATCGTGCTTTTCGTATTGTTCGGTGGTATTAAAAAGGAGGAAGCACAGTGAGACGTGCTAATAATTCGGATATTCCCTTTCTTGTCAGCGAGAGTGACAAGGTTTTCGGAAAGGGATATATGACTGAGGATTCTGTCCGTGATATGATCGAGGGTCCGGAGCATTATCTTTACGTTGGTGACAGGGACGGTCAGCCGGTGGTTGCATTGTATCTTCGATATGAGCCGGATGAAGTGGTCTGTGAGGAGACAGGAGTGACGCCCGAGGAGCTTTTTGAAAAAAGCGGCGGTGGAAAAATCCTTCATTCCAAGTTCATGTTTGTTCGCGAAGATGTTCAAAAAATGGGAATTGCCCAGCCTTTTCTGGGAGAAGTCATAGATCATGTGGCATCCGAGCATCCGGAATACACTCTGGTTTACGGGGTACTTTGGGAGTACAACGGCAATGTACCTGTCCAGAAGTGCTGTGAGCGAAACGGATACACCTTTTGGAAGAGACTTCATCAGCCCTATTACAAGGATGAAGATTATTATTGCATAATATGCAAGGGACGCTGCAAGTGTGACGGATTATTATATATCAAGTCTATTAACAGAGAGGAAAAACAATGAGAAAAGCCATATTCAAGGTTATGGTCATAATAGTACTTATCACCCTGGTGCTTACCGGTGGCATTATGGCCTGGCAGATATATAACCTCAAGGGCAACATTGACAGATCATCCAAGGCTGCCAATGAGGAGGCGGTTCGTATTTCTGCGGATGCTATTTCCGAACAGATCAGTGCCAGACTTTCCGAAAACGCCAGGGGCAATGCTGAGGGGGCAGATGTTGTTTTTGCAGATCTGTCCAAGGCTATAACCCTTATAGCAGAGGGTGCGGAGGATATGTATAGGGATCCGAAGCGCTACGGCAGAGCCAAGGTGGCGGAACCGAAAAGATCCATGATGGGAAAAGGCATTGTGGCTCAGGTGGTGTATTCCCCCGGTGTTGATAAAAATGATCCTGAAATAGCCAAGGAGCAGGCCCTTATCGGAAACCTTCAGGGTGTCATCACTGCCTTGTACGACAGGTTCCCTCAGCTGGCATCCGCTTATATTGCAACAGAGTCCGGTATCATGATCATGTCGGAGGAGGTTTCGGAGAGCCGTTTTGACACGGATGGAAGCGTTCTTCCCTTTGAAGCCCGGGAAAGGGGCTGGTATATCGGTGCCAAGGAAAGCGGTAAGTTGTATTTTACCGGTGTATTCAAGGATGCAGACAGTGATAATACAGGTATTGTAGCTGCTATACCTGTTAAAAAAGATGGTGAAGTCGTTGCGGTTGTAGGAGCAGGAATGTTCCTGGATGCTGTAAGTGAACTGGTTAAAAATGCGGATATTGGTAAGGACGGTACCAGCTGTATCATTAATGATCAAGGCAGCGTGATCTTTTCTACCAGAGATAGCGGCATTCTGAAGACAGATGACGGTACAGCAGTGGATATCCGCGAGGGAGATATTGGAGAACTCAAAGATGTTATTGATGCTGCTCTTTCAGGCTCTGCTGATGTGGCAGTGCTTCCGCTGGACGGGGAGAACAGTTATGTAGCATATTCACCCATGAATACCGTGGGATGGAGTTTCTTTTCCATCATGCCGGAGGAGACTGTGCAGGAGCCTACAATGCTCCTTAAGCAAACCTTGGGCGAGAGTAATGAAGCCAGGTCCAAGGCCATGGATGCGAGTATGGCAACTATGGGAATAATACTCCTTGTTTTCGGTGTAGTTATCGTACTGGTGGTACTGATTTTGTCCAACGTGTTCGCGGGTACTCTTGTCAAGCCTATTGTTGCTCTTACTCATTCTGTTGCCGGACTTGAAGGAGACGATCTGGAATTTGAATGGAATATGGAGACCCATGATGAGATCCAGACCTTGGCGAATTCCTTTGGCTCCATGACGGAGCGCATGAAGAACTATATCAAGAATATTCAGGAGATCACAGCTGAGAAGGAACGTATCGGAGCGGAGCTTAATGTCGCTACCAAGATCCAGGCAGACATGCTTCCTCGTAATTTCTCTGACATATCCGTAAAGAAAGAGGTCGATCTTTATGCAGTCATGGATCCCGCAAAGGAAGTGGGAGGCGACTTCTATGATTTCTTCCTTATAGATGATGATCATCTGGCACTTGTTATGTCAGACGTTTCCGGTAAGGGAGTTCCGGCAGCGCTTTTCATGGTTATTGCCAAGACTCTTTTAAAGAATCATCTTCAGTCAGGTGCTACAGTTGCAGAGGCGCTTACAGCTACCAATGATCAGCTTTCCGAGAATAATGAGGAGATGCTTTTCGTTACATCATGGATAGGCATAGTTGATCTTAAGACCGGTGAGGTGAAATTTGCCGATGCCGGACACGAGACTACCCTGATTCTTCATCCTGACGGTAATGTTGAGGAGATCGTTCCCAAAAAGAAGAAGATGCCTCTGGCATGTATGGAGGGAATACCTTATCTCGAGGACAACTTCACGGTCAAGGATGGCGATATCATCTTCCTGTACACTGACGGTGTTCCTGAGGCTACAAGTGCTTCCGAGGAACTTTACGGTATGGAGAGACTCGAGGCTAAGCTGGCCAAGTGTGTGGGAATGTCACCTGAGGAGCTTCTTAAAGCTGTCAGAAAAGATGTGGATGAATTTGTGGGAACTGCACCTCAGTTTGACGACCTTACCATGTTGGGCTGCAAGATCACATTATAGAAAAGGACGACGATATGAATTGGGAAAAACTCGACCAAAAGAAAAAGGGACTGGTTGTCGGTGCTGCCATTTGCTTCGTTGCAGCTCTTGTGTTCTTTGTTATGGGGCTTCATCTGGTACTTCTGGTTAGCTTTACATTAGCGGCTGTTCTGCCTCTTCTTGCTATTGACGGCGGAGCAACATCGGTTGCAAGTGACGAGTATTCACAGGCAGATGATGAGATGATAGCTGCGCTTCAGGAAAGACTTAACAGAGCAGAGGAGCAGCTCAAAGTCCGTAATCAGACTTCTGATTCCAAGGACAAAGAAATGGACGCCCTCAACAAGACTATCCTGGCCAGAGACGAGGAGATTGCTTCTCTTAAAAAGCAGCTTGAGGAAGCAGCTTCTGCGGCAGCTCCCGTGGTAGTTGCAGAGGAATCTTCAGCATCGGATGAAGTTATGTCAACCATCCTTCCCAAGGGTGAAGGCGATGAGGCTAAAAAGCAGACTCTTGATATTACCGGAGAGATCCGTGCTGCAGCCAAGGATTTTGAAAAGATGGCTGAGGAAGCCGGTGTTGAGATCAGAGTTGTGGATCCCGAGGTACCCATGTATGTTTCCGCATCACCCATTATGATGCGTACTATGTTTAGGGACATTATTGACAATGCCATCAAGTACATGCGGCGCAGTGGTTCCCTTCAGGTTACGGTTGCCAACCTTGAGGATGATATCTTCATCGCAATGAAGGATAACGGACAGGGTCTTTCCGAGTCCGAGACCGGACATATATTTGAACTTAACTATCAGGGTTCCAACCGCATCAGTGGTAATGGTCTGGGACTTGCTCAGGTCAAGGCTATCGTGGATTATTACGGCGGTATGATCTATGCCAAGAGCTCACCCGGACGAGGCATGGGTATTTACGTTCACCTGCCGGCTGAGAGAGTTTAGGGAGGTTTGAAGATATGGATTGGAAAAAGATAATCGCAGCAATATATATCGTGGCAGCCATCGTAGCGGGAGTTGTTTTTACAGCCGGTACATTTGCGTCAGGCACTACTGCTACAGAGCAGGAAAATGAGGACCTTAAGGCTCTTGAAGAGTCCAGGACCAAGATCACTCAGTTGGAGAGCCAGCTGGATGAGATGGCATCCAAGGTCAATGAAGCCGAAAATGAGAGAGCATCTCTTGAGGTGGAAAAAGAAGACCTGGCCAAAGAGGTAGAGACGCTCAAGGCCGAGGCTGAGACAAAGGCAGCTGAGGAAGCAAAGGCTGCAGAGGAGGAAGCTGCCAAGGAAGAAGAGGACAAGAAGTCCGAGGAAGAAGAAAAAAAGGAAGATAAGGAGAAGGAAGGCCCATTCTATACTTACAAGATCAATACTTCAAGCGGTCCCCTCAGACTTTACAGCAAGAAGAGTGGCGGTTCATCAACAGCGAGAGCACCCAAGGGATATAAGGGCTATGTTATTGATACCGGTAAGTCTTCTGATCGCAGAGCACTGATCCTTTACAAGGGTAAACTTTACTATGCAAGCAAGTCCCTTCTTAAGCTCACAGAGATCGATGCGGATGATTATCCTGATAAGGTTGCGGCACTTTCCGCAAGTGATATTGGAGAGAAATTCTTCCGTGGAAAAGCAGTAGGTATTGAAAAAAAGAATTAGAATAATTGCTGTATAGCAAGATCACTTTTATGATTTACAGCCTCATCCTCCTGGGTGGGGCTGTCTTTTTTATTTCCGCAAACATCTACTCCGATGATGCGATAATCTGAAATCAGACTTGTGAGGATGGCAGTCAGCTCATCCAAGGTCATGTTGCCCTGGTCCCAGTCGCAGCGGGCATATTCGGTGGATAGAGCATCCTTGTCCAGAGAGATAAAGATGGGAAGCTGCTGTTCATGATGGGGAAGCAGATGGTAAAAGCTTCTGTCATGCTCTGCCGCATCGGACTCGAAACGCCATGCATTCTCGGGGATCACTTCGATCCTCTCATCAAGAGGCTCAAGTTCCTCCAAAAGAATAGGAGAAACGCCTATCATATAAACCTTTTTCATATTGGGAATATCCCGCAGGCAGTCAGCCACCCAGCCACCGCATGAGAGGATGTCTCCAAAGGCAGGGGGCTGCATGTCGGGATGGTTGTCGATAAGTACCAGAGCAAAGTCTTCGGTGATACGCTTTGCGGAAATGTATGACAGATAATGATAATTGCCGGAACCTAAAAATCTGATATCAGACACATAGGTGTCCGATATCAGACTTCTTGCGGCGCAGATCGCTCCTGTATCACAGTAGCAATTAGTGCCGGGAATATTTGAAATATCTATTTTTCTTATATTTCTTTCCATAGTTTTTTCAGTTAGCAAAAGGCAGGATTCAAAATATCAGCCCTGCTGAGCCCTGTTGAAGTTGGCGCGCTTTCTCATTGTGGGATCTAGGATCCTTTTTCTTATGCGAAGGTTTTCCGGAGTTACCTCCAAAAGCTCGTCAGTCTCGATAAAGTCAAGTGCCTGCTCCAGGGAAAGTATCCTGGGAGGAGTAAGTGTCAGGGCCTCATCGGCAGAAGATGATCTGGTATTGGTCAGATGCTTTTTCTTGCAGACATTGAGCTCGATATCCTCGGCACGTGAGCATGATCCGATGACCATTCCGGAATATACTCGCTCGCCGGGGCCGATGAAGAGTGTTCCGCGGTCCTGGGCGGAGAAGAGTCCATAGGTAACGGATTCACCTGTTTCGAATGCGATGAGCGATCCCTGCTTGCGGTATGCGATATCGCCCTTATAAGGCTCATATCCGTCGAAGATGGTATTAATGATACCGTTGCCCTTGGTGTCCGTAAGGAAGTCACCACGGTATCCTATAAGGCCTCTTGAAGGGATCTTGAAGGTAATACGTGTAAAGCCGCCTGCGATAGGGTGCATGTTCTGGAGTTCGCCCTTGCGCTGGGAAAGCTTTTCTATAACTGCTCCCGTGAATTCATCGGGAACATCGATATAGGCCAGTTCCATAGGTTCCAGCTTTTTACCTTTTTCATCTGTTTTATAAAGAACCTCAGCCTTGCTGACAGCGAACTCGTATCCCTCACGACGCATATTCTCGATAAGAACGGAAAGGTGAAGCTCACCGCGGCCGGAAACTTTGAGACAATCGGGGGAGTCAGTATCCTCCACTCTAAGGGAAACGTCGGTATTGAGCTCCCTGTAAAGACGCTCTCTGATATGTCTGGAGGTAACGAACTTGCCCTCCTGACCGGCAAAGGGGCTGTCATTAACTATGAAGTTCATGGAAATGGTAGGCTCCGATATCTTCTGGAAAGGAATGGGATCGGGAGCATCAACGGCACAGATCGTATCTCCGATATGGATATCCGCGATTCCGGAAATAGCTACGATGGAACCGGCAGAAGCTTCGTTAACATCAACCTTTGCCAGACCGTCAAATTCATAGAGCTTGCTGATACGGACCTTATCCTGCTTGTCAGGGTCATGATGATTGACTACGATGGCTTCCTGATTAAGCTTGATGGTTCCGTTTTCGACTTTTCCGATTCCGATACGGCCCACATATTCGTTGTAATCGATGGTGGAGATCAGTACCTGTGTGGGAGCCTCGGGATCACCGGAAGGAGCGGGGATGTGCTCCAGGATGGTCTCAAAAAGAGCACTCATATCAGTCTCATCACCATCGGCCTCGCGGCGGCAGTATCCGTCACGGGCAGAGGCAAAAAGGAAGGGGCTTTCCAGCTGATCATCCGAAGCATCCAGATCCATAAAGAGCTCCAGCACCTCGTCTATAACCTCGTCACAACGAGCCTCAGGGCGGTCGATCTTGTTGATGCAAACGATTACGGGAAGATCCAGATCCAGGGCCTTCATAAGAACAAACTTGGTCTGAGGCATGGCGCCCTCAAAGGCGTCAACAACCAGGATAACACCGTTGACCATCTTGAGTACTCGCTCAACCTCGCCACCGAAGTCGGCATGTCCGGGAGTATCTACGATATTGATCTTGGTATCTTTATAAAACACAGCAGTATTCTTGGACAGAATGGTAATACCGCGCTCGCGCTCGATATCGCCCGAATCCATAACTCTTTCCTGAACCTGCTGGTTCTCTCTGAAAACACCGCTCTGCTTGAGAAGCTCATCCACCAGAGTGGTCTTGCCGTGATCTACGTGAGCGATTATTGCAACGTTTCTGATATTTTCCTGTTTCATATCTTCTCCTATTCCAAACGCGGTGGAGTGACAACTGTTTTATCGTTTATTTTCTGCAACTTGAGAATAATACCACAAAAATCGCTCAGGAGTATATGTAAAAATTATCCATACTATTTTATAAAACGCCCCGATATGTTATTATGTTTTGTACGGTAAAAAACCGCAGAACGTGAAAGGAAGACCACCCATGTCATTTGTTCATCTTCACACTCACACCCAATACAGTCTTCTTGACGGCTCCAACAAGATATCCGATTACGTAAAGCGCGTAGCCGATCTTGGTATGAATGCAGCTGCCATTACAGATCACGGTGTTATGTACGGTGTCATAGATTTTTATAAAGAATGTAAAAAGGCCGGGATCCGCCCAATCCTGGGGTGTGAGGTTTATGTTGCTCCGGGCTCCAGGTTTGATCGTGAGGGTGGCGGCAGCGGTGATGACAGGTATTATCACCTCATCCTTCTTGCGGAAAACAATCAGGGCTATGATAATCTGATGAAGATCGTTTCCATAGGTTTCGTGGATGGTTTTTATTATAAGCCCAGGGTGGATTTTGAGACACTGCAGCAGTATCACGAGGGGCTGATCTGCCTTTCTGCCTGCCTGGCGGGAGAGGTGGCCAGATATCTTGCCAGAGGCCTTTATGAAGAGGCCAAGGAGACAGCTATCCGTTACAGGGACTGCTTTGGAGAGAATAACTATTTTCTTGAGATGCAGGACCATGGGATCGATGCACAAAAAACTGTCAATCAGGGTCTTATGAGACTCTCAAAGGAGACGGGGATCCCTCTTGTTGCCACCAATGACTGTCATTATACCTATGCCGAGGATGCGGACGCTCATGACGTTCTTTTGTGTATCCAGACCGGCAAAAAAGTAACTGATACCGACAGGATGAGATACGAGGGCGGCCAGTATTATGTCAAAAGCCGGGAGGAGATGGAGGCGCTGTTTCCTTACGCTCCCGAGGCTATCGCCCGTACTCAGGAGATCGCCGACAGATGTGATGTGACCATTGTTTTTGGCGAGCGCAAACTCCCCAGGTATGATGTTCCCGAGGGATATGATGCCAAAAGTTATCTCCGTAAGCTTTGTCAGGACGGTCTTGAAAGACGTTATAAAAATCCGGGCAAGGAGCTCAGAGACAGGCTGGAGTATGAGCTATCTGTTATTGAGGACATGGGATTTGTGGATTACTTCCTGATCGTATGGGATTTTATCAACTACGCCAGAGTCCATGGCATACCTGTGGGTCCCGGGCGAGGATCTGCAGCGGGGAGTATGGTTTCGTACACAACAGGGATCACGGATATCGATCCCATCAAGAATCAACTTATCTTTGAGAGATTCCTTAATCCCGAGCGTGTATCCATGCCGGATATAGACGTAGATTTTTGCTATAACAGGCGTGGCGAAGTAATAGATTACGTGGTGGAAAAGTACGGTAAGGATTGCGTGACACAGATCGTCACCTTTGGAACCATGGCTGCACGCAATGCGATCAGGGATGTGGGCCGGGTTATGGACATACCCTATGCCTACACGGATATCATCGCTAAGTCCATTCCGGCTGAACTAGGCATTACCATCAAGCTTGCTCTTGAGAAAAATCCCGAGCTTCGTGACAAATATGAGACGGATGATGTGGCACGCAGTCTGATAGATACAGCTATCAAGCTGGAGGGACTGCCCAGACATACATCCATGCATGCGGCAGGAGTAGTTATCTCCGGAAAGCCTATGGATAGTTATGTTCCTTTGGCGAGAGCACAGGACGGTACTATCGTCACACAGTTTTCAATGACCACAATTGAGGAGCTGGGGCTTCTCAAAATGGATTTCCTGGGGCTCCGTACCCTTACGGTCATCAATGACGCAGTCAAGATGGTTGAGGAAGAAAAGGGAGTCCATATCGACTTTAATGAACTGGGCTATGATGATCCCAAAGTATACTCCCTTATTGGCAGCGGCAAGTGCGAGGGTATCTTCCAGCTGGAGTCTGCGGGGATGAGAAGCTTCATGAAGGAGCTTCGTCCCGAGTGCTTTGAGGATGTGGTGGCAGGTATCTCTCTTTACCGGCCGGGTCCCATGGACTTTATTCCCGATTATATTAAAGGTAAAAATAATAAAGACCAGATACAGTACGATTGCAAGGAACTTGAGCCCATCCTGTCTCCTACCTATGGATGTATAGTTTATCAGGAGCAGGTTATGCAGATAGTCCGGGATCTGGCAGGCTTTTCCATGGGTAAAAGTGACGAGCTCCGCCGTGCCATGTCCAAAAAGAAGCAGGCGGTTATGGATCAGGGCAGGCAGTCCTTTGTCTACGGAGACGAAGCCCAGGGTATCAGGGGATGTGTCGCCGGAGGAATTCCTGAGGATGTGGCAAACCGTATCTATGACAAGATGATAGACTTTGCTAAATATGCATTTAATAAATCTCATGCAGCCAGCTATGCTGTGGTTGCTTACCAGACGGCATATCTCAAGTGCTATTATCCGGTTCAGTTTTTTGCAGCCCTTCTGACTTCGGTGATGGACAACACTCCAAAGGTCACAGAGTATATCGGTGTCTGCAAATCCATGGGCATACCCGTTCTTCCTCCCGATATCAATGTAGGTCGCGGAGAGTTCGCTACAGACGGAGATGCCATCAGGTACGGTCTGGATGCCATCAAGGCTGTAGGCCGTCCGGTGGTGGAAAGGATAGTAAGAGAACGAGAATTAAATGGAAATTATATATCACTTTTCGATTTTATAGACAGGATCTCAGGCCTGGATGTGAACCGCAGAGCCATTGAAAACATGATCAGGGCAGGAGCGCTGGACTCCCTTCCGGGTAACAGACGCCAAAAGATCAATGAGTTCCCCGCATATCTTGACGAGATCATAAATGACAGGAAAAAGAACCTGGCAGGTCAGATGAGTCTGTTTGATCTGATGAGTGATGAGGATTCCGGCGGGATGTCTTCCCGTGACCGCAAGCTTCCCAAAGGAGAGGAGTTCCCCAGAGAGGTACTTTTGGCCGGTGAGAAAGAGATGCTGGGCATCTACGTCAGCGGTCATCCTCTGGACGATTACCGGGAGCTTATGGACAAAAACGTTACCATCCATTCCACTGACTTTGTTCTCTCAGAGGAGGATGGTATAGCGGTAAACGACAGGCAGGAGGGCGTGGTCGGCGGTATCCTGGTTGAAAAGACCATCAAATTCACCCGCAACAACCAGCCCATGGCCTTTATCACTCTGGAGGATCTTTTTGGAACCCTGGAGGTCATTGTTTTTCCAAAGACCTATGACAAGTATAAAGAGATCCTTTTGGAGGATGAAAAGCTTCTCATATCCGGCAGGGCCAGTGTGGAGGAAGAAAAAAACGCAAAGCTCATTGCTGATCGTATAGAACTTTTCGACGCTGTACCCCGTGAACTGTGGGTGGCTTTTGAGAATAAGGAAGAGTACGATAATGGACATACTGAACTTGAGAGCATATGTACGTCCCATCCGGGTAAGGATCGTCTTGTGATATTCCTTCGCAAGGAAAAGACATATTCACGTACGAATTATTATACACGCGCATCGGAGGATCTTCTGGTCCTGCTTCGTGGCAGATACGGAGAAGATAATATCTTTGCACGATATTCCAAGTACATGAAGATATAAAGGAGAACGGCTATGAGCGATACGCAATTTACCCTGAGTAAAAACAAATACGAAGAGCAGTTAAAAATCCAGGAAGAACAACAAAGCACGATTAGTGCCGAACAAATGCTGGACAAACTTACGCAGATGGATGATTTTATGACGTCATTTGCGGACCAGTCTTACCGGGTTCAATTTGAAAGCCGGGAAGAATTCCTTGAAGGGCAGAAGGTGATGTCCTCGGACGATGCTCTTGTGCAGTATTATGAAAAGAATGATCCCAAAATGCTTACCGGTCTGAAATCCAAATCCTTTATTAATATTGCCGGAAAGAAGTCCGAGAAGAAAAAGCTTCGTAAAAGTTTTTTAGAGGCACATACGGATAGATACAGGGAAATAGAGGGAGCTAAAGCATTTGCTAAAGAGGACACTTTAGAACAAAAAAAGAGCGGATTTCACGATACGTTTTATAATACCGTAGATGAAGCAGCGCAGGCACTAAAGAAAAAAGAGACGGAAGAGATCATGCGATATTACTATACTCAGCATAAAGAGATGGGAGAGCTTAATGCGCTGGAAGAAAAGGTCGGTAAACTGAATTACACGAAACGTCAGCAGCTTTTAAAAATGACGAGAAAGATGATGATCGATAACGATCTGGCCGGAGTAGATACAGAGGAGGTAAAAAAGGCTCAGGATAAATACATTAAGACACGTGATCCAAACGTAGGATGGGAGGGTTATCGGCTATACCGATCTGCCAGGGAGTTTGATAAAAACCATAGCGCTCCGGATGACACTGACAAGCGGGTTAAAGAAGCAAAAATCCACAGCACCGGTGAATTTAAGGAAAGAACCATAAACGCCTTTATGAAGGAAGTAAAGTACGCCATGAAAGACGGGAAAAAGGTTCCTGCATCCCCGCAGGATGCGGAAAATCTTCAGTTTAATAAGAAATGGGTGGATTCTATTTGTTCGGATAACGAGGATGACTGGGACTTTCGATTTGAGAGTATGCAAAAAGATTTTGATCAGGCCTGGGCAAAGTATTCGCCATATATAAAGGATTTTTTTGACGGAAAATTCGATCTCGAAAAAACGGATGTTGACATGATGGAGATTTATTCTACAGCAAAGAAATTTCTGTGCTTCAGTGGGGTATCAAGTGAAGAAGAAAGGACAGACTTCTTTAAAAGCAAGCGTTTTAAGAGTCTTCCCAAAGAAAAGCAGAATGAGTATGATCTAAAAAATGATCTGATGAACAATATATTGTTTAACTTTCAGTATAAAGCAAGCTTGAAAGGGCTGGACTTTAACGGCTTCAGACTTCCGGCAGAATCAGGATACAGTCAGGTTCCCGACATGCTGAGGCTTAATAATATGCTGCTAAAATCCAGGGAGAACGATGCAAGGGGGATATTATGATAGTAACAACGATCGGTGAAAGGACGTTCCCGCTCTTTGAATATATACTGACAGACGAGGCAAAAAACCGGCTGGCACCGGGTCCCGGAAGGAAGGAGGACACCTTCGGTCTTGGGGTATTGGACCCGGATGGCTTTCCCATGGGAGCGATCGCCATAAAATGCTATCCCCCCACGGCAGAGGTGATATCTCTGTACGTAATGGAACCTTTAAGGCGAATGGGTGTAGGATCCCAGCTTATGTTTGAGGCTGTAACGAGTGTGATGACACTACCGGAGATCGATGAACTTATCGTACCCTACAGCGAACGCCCGGGGAAAGATGAACTCACATCCTTTTTTCAAGGGATTGGCATGGACATCATTGATGTAGGCGCGGATTATAAAATAAAAGCAGCTGATGCGCTTTCATCATCGAAGCTTAAGTACAAACTGAGACAAAAGGCACTGGCGGAGCCGTGGGATAATCTTAAAACCGGGGCGAAAAAAATGCTTTTTAATGAGGGTGCGGGACTTAAGGATTATTATGAACATGGCAAGCTTCGCATGGATCTGGTATATGCAGCAATGGGCGAGGGATACAAAAGCTTGCGGGGCTGTATCGCCATGGCCGAGGAGGGCGACGAGCTGATCTTGGCATGGCTTAGAGCGGAGAATTCCCCGATCCTCATGATGGAGCTTTTGAACTGCGTTCTTCAGCGGATATCCGAAAACGGTGAGCAGGATAAAGTGATCCGCATTCCGACCATTAATCCCGCTTCCGATGCCATGGTGCAGGACCTGTTTGGAAAAAAACTCGAGGTGGAATACTACTCAAAAAGGGTAGTCTTTGATTTTGAAGAGGAATAACATGGATTATATTGACATTACAACAGATAATATAGATCGGTTTTTGCCTGAAGCTGATCAGTGGATCAAAGATAACATCAGCCGTGGCCGTTTCTTGGCGGTAGGCGCCGAAGAGAACGAAAGCGCCGCAGGGGCCATAGTGTACACGATACGGAAGGCCGATGAGGCCGATGGAAACATCGGTGTTTTGTATTATCTTTCCGGCGACGAGGCCGTCATGAAGATGCTTTTGGATGACTATGCTCTGCGTGTTGACGGACTTGATCTTCAGTACACCATAGTAGAGACTGCTGATCAAAAGCTTCTGGATCTATATACGGAGTATGGGTTCGATATGGAGGAAAGCGAGAGCATAGATCTGGTTTTTGAGGTGAAGGATCTGGATGATATTGCTTCTTTTAAGTCATTAAAACTCCCGTCTGCCATTCGTTCTTTAACGCAGATAACACCGATAGAGTTTCGGTATTTTCTTCAGGAGTATCGCGAAAAAGTTAATCTGAATCCCTATTTTGAGATTGAAGCCACTCCTATGAATTGGTATGACCCGGATGTATCCTGTGTATATACAAATGAAGATGGTATTGAGGCAGCGTTTTTGGTACACTATGATGGTAAGAGTACAGTTACTGCAGAACTTTTAGCGGGCTTTGGCGATGACTTTAAGGAGATGGTTACCTATCTGTTGGCATTCTCCTGTGAGTGTGCTTTATTTACCTATACTCCTGACACAAAGGTGATAGTGCGCCGGGATGGTAAGCAGATTGCCAAAATATGCAAGAACATCTTAGGTGATAAGAAGGGTTCGAAAACCTATCATGGAATTCTGATGGAAACAGAAAAGAAGGATTATTATGAGCTATAACGAGATGTACTACCAAAGAGTATTAGATGCTGAAACCGAGATGGGAGAGCTTGATGAGGCCATCGAGGAAGCGGTGAGCGCCTTAGCGCTGGATGCAGAAGGCAGAAACGAGCTGGAGAAGCTCTATGAAAGAAGGCTGTATCTTCAGTATGTGGCCGCAAGGACGTTTCATCCGTTTTCGGAATTCGGAAAGCTGTGTCTTAACAAGGCGAAGGAGATCACCGACGAATACGAGTCTGAGTTCGGACTTTTAACCACACGGATCACAAAGGACAATGTGGAGAGATTCAGAGGTTCACTTACCGTGGACCTCATGGATGACATCAGGACAGGAAAGTATCAGGCGATAGGTGCACTTCGTTATGACGAAGATGGTGTTAGCGGAGTTGGCGCCTTGGTGTATTTTGTGGATACTGATCGTCTGGACGACGAATATATCGTCAGGGTCAAATGGCTTTTTGTTAAAGAGAATTTCAGGAACAGAGGGGTTGCGACCTCGTTACTTGGAGGCCTTCTGGGAAGATGTCAGGCGCTTGAGACGGAGAACGTTTTATTTGAGGTACCGGCAAAGAAGGAATTGATCCAGCCGTATTATAAGCTTCTTTCCGACTGGCATTTTGATTTTGAGGCGGGACTCGCGCCGCAGTTATATCTGAAGATGAAAGATGTAGAGGCAATGGATGAACTATGGGATATGGCAGCCGATGTAAAGCCTCTTAAAAAGCTTCCTACGGACAAATTAAATTCTTTATCCGGCAAATTCGCAGATGATTACTATGATGGTGAATTGAGCTGTTATATTGCCAAAGGAGATACAATTCTCGGAGCACTTTTAGTCCGCCGTCTTCCCTCCGGTATGATACGGATGGAGCGTTTGGTGGGAGACTCAAAATATGTTGAGAACTTGCTTTCCTTTATGTTAATAAGTGCAAAGGATATTTGCGACGATGATACGATCGTAGAGCTTTTTGCGGAGTCGGAGGAGCTTAATGATTATTTCGATGCGTGTTACACGACCCATCTTCGTACCTTAGTGATGCTGGCGTCACTGCAAAAGCCCTATGGAATTAGTGATACAAGTGTAGTAGAAGCTGTAGAGATACTGGCTGAATAAGGAGATGTTTTAATATGAGTGAGTCAAATAATGAATTATTGCAAAAAGTGCAGAACGCGCAGCCACTCTTTAAAACCCAGGAGTTAAATGAGCAGGCGTTTAAACAGCAGGACGTATTCAAGGATCAGTTTAAAGAGCAGCAGCAGTTTAAGACTGTAGAGGAAGAGGCGACCAAGGAATCACATGAACAGCAGCTTGCAAGCAGCTTCAAGGTAGAAGAGGCGGAAAAGATCAAGGAAGACGGCGATGATCCACAGGAACCGGCTCCTCAGTTTGTCAGTCTGAATTATTCCGGGATATCTGTTACGACAGCAGATGATAAAAAGATGCAGGCGGTAAAGCGCGCTGTTGATTATTATCAGACGAGTAAAGGTGATGCAGATGAGGGGCTGGCTCTCGAGGCTGTCATCAAAGCCTGCAAGAGCTTTACCTGGGGCAAATTCTCACTTTTCTGTTCCGGAAAGACAAAGGCCAAACTAAAAGAGGTAAAAAAGGTTCGCGAAGATGCCGAAAGGGCCCTTGCGGAGTTTAAGCAAAAAGCGAAGGAAAATAATACAGAACCGATTCCGCCGAATGATGATTATTACGCACCGAGGATAGAGGCATATGTCTATGACAAGAGTGTGGAATATCCGGAGGAACTGACCGAGGCAGACAAAGAAAAGCAGATTAGTGACCGAGCAAAGGAGATCCAAAAAAAATACCATTTTGATGCTGCGCGGGCAAAGGAAACTGCGCAGCATGAGTTTGAGAATTACGGTGAGCAGAGCTCGGACAGCTATTTCAAGGAACGTTACATGACCAAGGAAGAGAAAATGTTCTTCGAAGTGGAAGAAGAAGTGGAGAAGCGGTTTAAGGATATGAGCTCCGTTAAGCGCTTCTTTACCAGGATCTTTGCAAAGGAAGAAATAAGGAATAAGGTCATGCAAGAAACCATTAAAAAAATGAGATTTGCATTTGGTTTCGCCTCTAAAAGCGAAAAGCCGAATCTGAACTTCAGTAAAAACGAATCGGATGGTGAGAGTACTTTCATTTAGACGGAGCTGACAGGGAGCCGGTGGAGAAGGCCTTTGAAGAAGTAATCGGGCAAAAGAAGAGGGACAAAAAGATATGAAAATAATAGAGATCACAAAAGAAAATGCAGAGGACTTTCAGGATTTTCTGGGAGAGGATCTTGTGGCAGATATGTCCAGAACCTTCTTCAATGGACTGGCTGCAACAGATGACAGTGGCACATGTCACGGCGTTTTGGTGTATGAGCTTTTGGGAGTGGATTCTGATGACGATACAAGCAGCAGGATCAGGCTTATTGCCGGTGACGACGAAGAGATCAAGGCCTCTCTACAGGATGAATACAGAAAGGCCGCTTCCGAGGCGGATGTAGGAAAGAGCTTTTTTGAAACATCCGAGTCGGAAGTAGCATCCTTCTTTGAAAAACTCGGCTTTTCAAAATCATCCGGCGAAAGCATGGAACTTACGATCACAGTATCGGAGCTTGAGAAGCTGCCTATAAAGCGTGATGTCAAGCTGCCGGACTATATCCAGAGTTTGGCGGATGTATCAGTGATACAGTACAGGAATTTTGTAAAAAAAGCGCTTATCAAGGGTACCAAGGGAGCTGTCGAGGATCTGGCATACCTTCCCCTCAGCTGGTTTAAGCGTGAGGTTTCGTCGTGTTCAGTCTCCGATGACAAGATAGACGGGGTACTTCTTATCAGAGAGACGCCGTCCGGAGAACTTCATCCGCTTTTATATACTGCATATGGTCCGGATTTTGTTAAAAACCTCAGTTTGATCCTGATCAACTCGGTTAATTATGCACTTGAAAACTATCCGCCGGATACCAAGGTCGTGATATACAGACACGATAAAAAGGTGCTTATGCTGGTGCACAAGCTTCTGGCCGGATATAAGGGCTCGGAGATCTATATGGGAACCAGAGAAGAGTAGAAAGGCGGGAGATGGCTATGGATATCAATGCGGATATGATAGTAAATATAGATCTTTATGCAGGAGCGCTTTTGGCCCTTTCGGGTGTCCTTTTTATGGCGCTTCGAACCACCTCTCTTAAGGACATAAGGAGTAAGCTTCTTATAAGTCTGCTAACTGCGGCGATCGTTTCAGGAGTCAGTGGTCTGGTGCTGTCACTGCTTCCGGCCGCGCAGTATGACAGCCTGGGACTTCTGGTGAGATTTTTGGATATGCTTATTGAGGTAGCGATCAATGTTCAGCTCATTGTTATTTTCTTTTACATATTGTATGAGATCTTTAAGAGCGCGGATTATGTAAAAAGGAAGTTTTTTAAGTACATAATTCCCGAGGTGATACTTGTACTTCTTCCTGTTTTGAATGTCTTTACTAATATACTCTGGTATTATGATGAGAATCATGAGTTATCCTACAGCTATCTTTATATGGCATATACGATTTTTCGGTATGCATTCCTGATCGCGGGGGTTGCTTTGTACCTCAGATTCAAGTCACAGGAGAAAAACGCGCGGCGCTTTAATATCTGGCTTTTAGTGATCCCGATGCTCATCGGTACTTTTTCGGAAAGCTTTACGGGCTACGGTGCATGGATGCTCTTTGGCACCATAGGTTATACGAATCTTTATATACTTGTCGCAAGCGAGATGGGCTACAGAGATCATGAAAGCGGCTTCTTTAACCGCCATTATCTGAAGCAGCTGTACGGACTTGTGGACAATGGCACTTATCAGCTTTCCAGTATAATCACCTACAAGCTTGCAGATGATAGTGCTGTGGAAAAGTTTGCGGACGCCATCAGATCGGTACTGCCGGATGAGTGCGATACGATTCGAATTGATGCGGGCAAGTTTGTTACGATATCTGAGTCTGCTGACCGCGGATATGTTTTCATGCTCAGCGAGGATGTTGCTATGATGGCAGAGGAAGCGGGACTGGAAGTTACTGTGGACAGCATCACGAGAGATAAAAATGAAATTCCGGCGGACTTTTTCATCGACAATATCAGGATAAAGAGGTAGGGAGGAGCAGTTTATGTCATTTTTAATACCCAGAGACTATGCCACAATTTTTCTTGATGGCGCCGTCATCACCTTGATGGTTTCGATAATGATAATGTCCTCGGAAACAAGAAAAAGAGACCGTGATGATGACAGATTCTTTTTTATTCTTCTTGTTCTCGGATGCGTTCTTGCAGTCAGTGAGATCATGGGTTATCTGTTTGAAGAAAAGACCCTGCCCGGCAGTTGGATCCTTTCTACGATAGGGATGACCGTATATTATCTTGCTTATATTATGACAGGAATCGTATGGAACCAGTATTGCAGGATCAGATTCAAGTTCAAAGGTATCTCGTCTGAGAGTATCATGCGTCCGGCGTACATACCGGGAGCGGTTATGATGGCTCTGGTGGTCATCAATATTTTCACGGGCTGGTTATTCAGCTACGATAAAAGTGCTTTCTATCACAGAGGTCCTCTGTACCTGCTGTTGCATGTTGCTTTTATTGTATATGTGGGTGTAGGCTTTTTTCATATTATTCGCTACAGAAACGCGCAGTCCGGCAAAACGG
>JAEEGL013844573.1_pt1 | contig 24761 bp, 19 predicted proteins | sample 9134231 | NCBI WGS metagenome assembly JAEEGL01 (sample SAMN16246548, study PRJNA631951) | gut metagenome | biome: gut microbiome; feature: rumen; material: fiber-attached | host: Bos | place: Iran: Karaj | collected 2018-10
CTGTTGGGATTGCCCTGAGGGGGCTGTGCGAGAGCCGAACCGCTGAAGAGCATAATCAATGCTGCAGATGCAGCGAAAAGAATATTCTTTTTCATCTTTGTTTTGAATAATGTTGGTTGATAAATGATTTTTGCAAATATAAAATAAAATCATCGTATTTTTGTGTCATATTTCAGAAAAGTCGTTGTATGAAAACAGGAGCCTTAAACGCAGGAAGAAGATATACGAGGAACGCTTTCCAACTCTTCACTAAAAGTGGTTCGGTCGGCGGCTTCATACTTTTCTTCTGCGCCATCATAGCCGTAATAGTCGCTAATGTGCCCAGCCTCCAGCATTTGCTCAGGATCTGGGATATGGATATGGGTATCGAAGTAGGCAAGTTCTCCATCAAGATGGATTTCATCCAGTGGATCAACGACGGACTGATGGCTATATTCTTCCTGAACGTAGGTCTTGAAATAAAGCACGAGATTCTTGCCGGAGAGCTGTCCCAGCCCAAGAAGGCTATGCTGCCGATATTCGCGGCTCTGGGCGGAATGATATTCCCTGCACTTATATATACTGTCTTCAACTCCGGCACGGCGAGCGCCAACGGATGGGGTATCCCGATGGCCACCGACATCGCCTTTGCGATGGGCGTCCTCGCACTTCTGGGAAAGAGCTGCCCCATAGGACTCAAGGTGTTCCTGACGGCCCTGGCCATCGTGGATGACCTCGGCAGCATCATCGTCCTTGCGATATTCTATCCCACACACGCCATCCACGGCATCTTCCTGCTTTACGCCGGCATCGTGATGCTGATCCTGCTTGCATTCAACTACCTGAATGTCCGCAATTCGATGATGTACATCATACCGGGGCTGTTCCTGTGGTATTTCGTCTTCAAGTCAGGCATCCACGCGACCATCGCCGGTGTGCTGCTGGCCATAACCATCCCTGCCAAGACCCGCATCAATGAAGTGAGATTCTACACTAACGTCCAGCATCTGCTCAACAAATTCAAGGCGGCAAGCCACGGCCAGCTCGAAGTCGACACCACTCCCGAACAGCTGGACCTGCTGCACCAGATCAACAACCGTGTGGATGACATCAGCCCTTTGACCGACCGTTTCCAGGTTGCCCTCAGCACACCTGTCAACTACATAATAATGCCGCTGTTCGCACTTGCGAATGCCGGAGTCGCCTTCGGCGGCGACATTTTCTCAGCCGGCTACTTCCACATCGCACTCGGCATCTTCTTCGGCCTGCTGGTCGGCAAGCCCGTCGGCATTTTCCTCTTCAGCTGGCTTTCGATCAAGCTCAAGCTCGCCCAGCTGCCCAGCAAGTCTACCTACAAGCAGTTGTTCGCTATGGGTATGGTCGGCAGCATCGGCTTCACTATGTCGCTGTTCATCGACAACCTTGCCTTCTCCGACCCTGAAATGGTGGCAGTCGGCAAAGCCGCAGTGCTTGTGACTTCAGCGATCGCCGTCATCCTCGGCTTCCTGGCAGTGAAGATTACGGCCCAAAAAGAAGAGTAAAATCCTTCCGGCGTTTTGTAATTTCAAAAAAAGGCGTATTTTTGCAGACCTTTTCTCGAGAAGATAAGGAAGTTAACCACATTATTAACTTTAAATAACACATTATGGCTGTTAAAATTCGCCTTTCACGCCACGGAAAAAAGAATTACGCTTTTTATCATATCGTGGTAACTGACGTCCGCTCACCTCGTGACGGCCGTTTCATCGAACAGATCGGTAGCTACAACCCCAACACCAACCCTGCAACCATCGTTCTCAACAGCGAAAGAGCTCTTTATTGGCTCAATTGCGGTGCCCAGCCCTCTCCCACTACCCGTCGTATCCTTTCTTACGAAGGTGTACTGCTCAAGAAACATCTTGACGGCGGCGTGAAGAAGGGTGCTTTCTCAGAAGCTGAGGCCCAGAAGAGATGGGATGCCTGGAAGGCTGAGAAGGATGCTAAGATCGCGAACAAGATCAGCGCTGTGAAGAACGCCGGCATCGAGGCTGCCAAAGCTGCCAAAGCTGCAGAAGCCAAAGTAAACACCGAGCGTGCTGAAGCTATTGCCAAGAAGAAAGCAGAAGAAGCTGCCGCAAAGGCCGCTGCAGAAGCTGAGGCAAAAGCCGCCGCTGAAGCAGAAGCCGCTGCAGAAGCTGCCGCTGAAGAAGCTCCCGCAGAAGCTTAATCATGCGTGTTCTTAAATCTTACGGAACCCAGGGCGGCGTCATAGTAAGCACTGCCTCGATTCCCGAAGATTTCGAAATTTCAGAACCGGTATTCATCGATTTCGATGAATTGCCGGTTCCTTTTTTTATCGAAGAATTCAAGCCCCACGGCAGCACCAAGGCATTCCTGAAACTCGAAGATGTCGACAGCCTGCAGGATGCCGAGGAACTGGTGGGCAGGGAGATATACTTCAGCATCGAAGAAGATGACGATTTCGCAGACTTCGCCGGACTGGAAGTTTTCGACGCGAAGACATCCAGACGCGTAGGCACCGTCGTCGAATACGTCGACATACCTTCTAATCCGTGCCTTGATGTCAGACTTGCGGACACAGACGACAGCGTCCTGCTGCCCTGTCACGAAGACCTGGTCGACAGCATCGACGAAAAGAAAGGCCGCATCTACCTGACAATCCCCGAAGGGCTTATCCAGTAGGCCCCTAATTCTCCACTTTGGCTTTGTAGCGTGTATTCACGCACCCTTTGGAAATACCGCGGAGCTTTCCGGAAATGAGCTTCTTGCGGATGGGTGTCGCGTGGTCGGTGAAGACAATGCCGTCGAGATGGTCTATCTCGTGCTGCACCATACGTGCCGCGAAATCGTCGAAGGTCTCTTCTTTCTGCTGGAAGTTCTCGTCGTAGTAGCGTACGGTTATCACCTTCGGCCTCACCACGTCGGCGTCGACGTCGGGAATGCTCAGGCAACCTTCGTTATACTCCGAAGTCTCTTCGCTCTCCTCGATGATTTCGGGATTGATCATCTTCCGGTAGAAATCCTTGAGTTCGGGATATTTCTCGGTAAGGTCCTGCCCGTCGACGATGATCAGACGCTTGCTGACACCGACCTGGGGAGCAGCTATGCCGCAGCCGTCAGCCTTCTTCATAGTCTCATCCATATTGTTGAGAAGCTCCGTCACCGCATTGCGGTCGTCATTCTTGATGTCTACAGGCGCAGCCACCTCCCGGAGGACCTTGGACCCGTAAAGAAAAATCGGCATTATCATATTTCAGTCAGTTTTTCTGTCTAAAAAAGTCTGGAGGATCAGCGCGGCGCTCACCTTGTCGACTGCCGCCTTGTCCCTGCGGGCCATCTTCTTGACTCCGGAGTCGATGAGGGAGCGGTGCGCAAGCACTGAAGTGAATCTCTCATCTTCCAGAGTCACAGGAATATCCGGAAAAGCCTTGCGCAGCTGCTTGAGGAAAACCTCAACGTCGGCCGCCGCCTCGCTGGGCTTGTTGTCCATATTCATCGGATAGCCCACCACGAAGCGTACTATGCTCTCCTGCAGACTCATTTTTTTAAGATAATCTATTATATTTGCTGTTTGAACAGTTTCAATCGGAGACGCGAACATCATCAGCGGGTCACTCATAGCAACCCCCGTGCGCTTTTTCCCGTAGTCTATTCCGATTATTCTGTCCATAGGCCGCAAAGTTAACATTTATGTTCAAACGACTGAAAAATAAATTCCGCATCCGCCGCAACTGGAGAGTGACCGTCAGGGAGATTGAAACCACCTCCGAGGTGTTTTCCTGCACGACTACGAAGGGCATCCTGATCACCGTGTTCGTCGTCGCCGCATTGCTGCTGATTGCCGCCACCTATTATATAACTGCGTACACTCCCGTCCGCTACCTCATTCCCGGCTATCCCAACAAGGAGACAAGGGCTCTCCAGGAGGCCAACCAGCGCAGGATCGATTCCCTGGAGAACGAAGTATCCCTCTGGGCCTTCCAGGTCAACAACATCCAGCGCATAGTCACCGGCCGCGAGCCCGTCGATATGGACAGTCTGAGGGTGATGCAGAAAGATTCGACGACAAGTCTTTACAGGCAGTTGTATGCCCAGAAGGACTCCATCCTCCGCAACGAGGTGGTCAATGAAGAGACCTTCAACATATCATCACGCGACCGCAAGATAGAGCAGCTCGAAGGCATCCACTTCTTCACTCCGGTCAAGGGCATCGTCACACAGGGTTACAATGCCGCCATCGGACATCCGTACATCGACATAGCCGCGGCGGAAGAAGAGATAGTCTATTCCGTGCTCGACGGCACCGTCATCAGCGCAGTCTGGAACGACGACACAGGATACACGATACAAATACAGCATAGCAACAATCTCGTATCGATCTACAAACACAACTCCCGCCTGCTCAAGAAGACAGGAGACAGAGTGTCGGCTGGCACTCCGATCGCCGTGGTAGGAGACACCGGCAAGCTGAGCTATGGAATCCATCTGCATTTCGAGCTCTGGCACAACGGAGAGGCTATCGATCCTACCGAATACATAAAATTCTGAAATGGGAGAAACTAAAAGACACATAGCGATACTGGGGTCTACAGGTTCCATAGGGACACAGGCCCTGGACGTGATAAGCCAGCATCCCGAAGCATTCCAGGTCGAACTCCTCACTGCCAACAGCAACAGCAAGCTGCTCATCGAGCAGGCTGCCCGCTTCAACCCCAATGCTGTCGTCATCTGCGACGAAAGCAGGTATGACGAGGTGAAGAACGCCCTTGACCCGCTGGACATCAAGGTTTTCACAGGCATTGACTCTATCTGCAGACTCGTCCGCAGCGAAGACATCGACATAGTCCTGACCGCTATGGTGGGATTCAGCGGCCTGCGGCCGACAATCGCGGCCATCGAAGCCTCGAAGACCATAGCCCTCGCCAACAAGGAGACCCTTGTGGCCGCAGGTGAGATAGTGACCGGCCTTGCAAAACGCTTCAAGGCCCCGATAGTGCCTGTCGATTCAGAGCACTCCGCCATTTTCCAATGTCTCGCGGGGAACTGCTCACCGATAGAAAAAATACTCCTGACCGGCTCGGGAGGTCCGTTCCTGAACGCCTCCAGGGAAGCGATATACAACGCCACGAAGGAACAGGCCCTGAACCACCCCCGGTGGAAAATGGGCGCCAAGGTGACAATCGATTCGGCAAGCCTGATGAACAAGGGACTGGAACTGATCGAGGCCCGCTGGCTGTTCAGCACCGCCCCTGAAGACATCGAAGTTGTCATCCACCCTCAGTCTGTCATCCACTCTATGGTGCAGTTCGAGGATGGCACCGTGATGGCGCAGATGAGTCTGCCTGATATGCGCATCCCCATCCAGTATGCCATCGGCTATCCGCTCCGCCGCCGTCTCGACACAAAACGCATCGACTTCGCAAGTCTGGCGTCGATGACATTTTTCAAGCCGGATACAGACCGCTTCCCCTGCCTGGGATATGCCTACGCGGCGCTCAGGGAAGGAGGCAATGCCACCTGTATAATGAATGCTGCCAACGAAGTGGCCGTGGCCGCATTTTTGCAAGGGAAAATCCGCTTCGGACAAATCCCCGAAGTCATTGACCACACGATGTCGGTTTCCAGGATAGTCCGCACCCCGGACCTGGAGTCGATTTATGAAACCAACGATTCGGCAAGGAAGACTGCCGAAGAATATGTCAACAAATTGTAAAGATGATAGTTTTAGTCAAGATAGTACAAGTCCTGTTCGCCCTCTCTCTGCTGGTCCTTATCCACGAATTCGGCCATTTCCTTTTCGCCAAGCTCTTCAAGATAAGGGTCGAGAAGTTCTATATGTTCTTCAATCCGCAGTTCTCCATAATGAGGGTCAAGAAGTTCAAGGGCAAACTGCATTTCAAGTTCTTCTCAAAGAATGTCACTCCTGTATCCGCAGACGCCGACCTCAGCGCGCTGGACGATGATGACTGGAACAAATACCCCGACAACACCGAATACGGCATCGGATGGGTTCCGCTCGGAGGCTACTGCGCCATCGGCGGAATGATCGACGAGACCACCAAGGCCGACCAGCTGAGCAAGGAGCCGCAACCCTGGGAATTCCGCACAAAGCCCGCCTGGCAGCGCTTCCTCGTGATGTTCGGAGGCGTGTTTTTCAATTTTATCCTGGCAATCATCCTCTACGCTTCGGTGCTGCACCACTGGGGTGAACAATACATAAGGAATGAAGATGCGACCTATGGAGTCGCCGTGAACGACCTGGCCTACGAGATGGGCTTCCGCAACGGCGACAAGATCCTGAGTTTCGACAACGTGCCGGTAGACGACTTTTCACAGCTGCAGGTCGATATGATCCGCTCGAGAGCCGCTACAGCCCAGGTCGTCAGAGGCAACGACACCATCCAGATTGCCATCGACCCCGTCTATATGCCTGCGATGCTCAATTCCGCAGGAATGTTCAGCCTGGCCTTCCCGTTCGTGGTTGACAGCCTGGCCGCCGATTCTCCCAACGCCGGCAGCGGACTGCAGAACGACGACAAGTTCGTCGGCATCAACGGCAATGAAATGTTCCTTGTGCAGGATATCCAGAAAGAACTCGCCAGACACAGGGAAGACTCGGTGGTAGCTTCTGTCGACCGCGCCGGCCAAGTGTTCGACGTGCCGCTGGCCGTGGACACTGCAGGCCACATCGGCGTGCTGCTGGAGAGCGACCCGTACAAGTTCTTCCATATTACCGAGCACACATACTCCTTCCTGCAGGCCATCCCAGCCGGAATAGCCAAGGCTTGCAATTACATCGGCAGCTACATCAAGGAGCTCGGCCTCATCTTCTCGCCCAAGACCAAGGCCTACAAGTCTGTCGGCAGTTTCATTTCAATCGGCCGCGTATTCCCGGGCACCTGGGACTGGTACAGGGTGTGGAGCCTGACCGCGATGCTGTCGATAATGCTGGCTGTGCTCAACCTCATCCCCATCCCCGGCCTTGACGGAGGGCACATCCTCTTCCTGCTGATAGAGATGATCACCGGCCGCAAGATGAGCAACAAAGCTATGGAGGTGGCCCAGACCATAGGAATGATATTCCTTCTGGCCCTGATGGTGCTGGCCTTCGGCAATGACATACGGAGCCTGTTCAAATGACAATAATCATCGTATTATGAAAACGAAAAAGACCATAGGACTGATTGGCGCGATTGCCATCCTCCTGACGCTGTCTGCCGCGTGCAAGAATAACGGCGACGGCGAAAAGATCCTGCCGTCCATAAGCGGAAAAGCCGGCGAAGTCGCAGTCGTATGCTCAAGAGGCGACTGGGAGGCGGAGCCCGGCAATGCAATCAGGGAAATAATGGCCCAGGATTGCCCCTATCTCCCGCAAGTGGAGCCCCTCTACACTCTTTTCAATGTTCCCACCCAGTCGTTCAGCAAGATCTTCGAGGTGCACCGCAACATTATATGGCTCAATATCGGAGAAGACTATCCCGAAGCCAAGATGGTTCTCAACAATGATGTCTGGGCTGCACCGCAGACTGTGGTACGCTTCGAGGCCAAGGACCCGGGCGCCGCTGCCGCCCTTATCCGCGCCAATGCCGAAACGCTGCTGGCGATCTTCGAACAGGCCGAGCGCAACCGCATCATCGACAGCTCCCGCGAGTTCGAGGATCTGTCCATCCGCAAGCAGGTATCCCAGTTCATCGGCGGCTCGCCCTGCTTCCCTACCGGATACAGCATCAAAAAAATCACCTCTGACTTTATGTGGATTTCGAATGAGACCACATTCACCAACCAGAGCATCCTGATTTACAAATATCCTTACACTTCGCCCCAGGACCTGTCAGCCAAGGCCCTTGCCGACAAGCGCAACGAAGTCACCCAGGAGAACATCCCCTGCACGAGGGAGAACAGCTACGTGATCATCAACCCTATGATCGAGCCCGGCTACAAGAGTATGAAGTACAAATCTCTGGAGTTTGCAGAAATGCGCGGCCTGTGGGAAGCTTACAACGACTTTATGGGCGGTCCCTACGTGTCGCATTCTTTTGTAAATCCGAAAACCAATGAAATAGTCGTCCTTGACGCTTTTGTATACGCTCCGAAATACCCGAAACGCAATTATCTGCGCCAGGTTGAATCCATTCTTTACTCATTTGAGTGGGATGAATAAAAGAAAACTCCAATCTTTTTAACAAAAAATTTGCATTGGAGGAAAAAAAATTTACCTTTGCAGTCCCTTTTTGAAGGAAACCGCACCGGTGGGTTCGTCTAACGGTTAGGACTCAAGATTTTCATTCTTGCAATAGGAGTTCGATTCTCCTACCCACTACTTTTATTATAAAAAAACTAGTAATGGCAAATCACGCATCAGCAGACAAGCGTTTCCGTCAAAGCGAGACACGCAGATTGCATAACAAGTATTATGCAAAGACTACCCGGAATGCCATCAAGGCTATCCGGAACACAACAGACAAGGCTGCAGCCGAGGCTCTGGCCCCCAAGGTTTATTCAATGATTGACAAACTTGCAAAGACATCTGTCATTCACAAAAACAAAGCAGCGAATCTGAAAAGTGGAATCGAACTCCATATCAGCAAACTGGCATAAATTGTCAATTCGAGCGTTCGATTAAGAAAAACTTTCCAACCTTTGGCTGGAAAGTTTTTTTTTACGCCACTATGAAAGCAATCAAACAATGGCAGGCAGAAGAGCGCCCGAGGGAAAAGATGGCCACCAAAGGCGCCGAGGCCTTATCTAACTCAGAATTACTGGCCATAATACTACACACGGGTGACAGCGGCCGCACTGCTGTCGACCTTGGAAGAGAGCTGATAGAGCTTGCCGGCGGCTCACTGAAAGACCTGGCGAATATGACTCCGGAGCGTATGAGCAGCCTCAAGGGCATCGGTCCGGCAAAGGCGGTCACCATAGCTGCCGCAGTGGAACTGGGCAAACGCATCGCCCTGGACAGCTGCGAGGAGCTGCCGCCGGTCTACAGTTCAAAAGCCGTCGCCGATATGATGAAGCCCCATATGAGCGGGTTGCTGCACGAGGAGTGCTGGGTGTTGTACCTCAACAGGGCAAACCGCCTCATAGGCAAGGAAAGGATCAGTATGGGAGGCGTTTCCTCGACCGTGATGGACATCAAGATCATCGCCAAGAAAGCGGTCGAAAAACTGGCGGGAAGCATCATCCTGCTGCACAACCACCCTTCGGGCAATGTGGTGCCCAGCAGCGAGGACAGAAGGCAGACGCTGGCCCTGCGTAAAGCCGTGTCGCTCTTCGACATAGACCTGATGGACCACATTATCATCGGAAACAGCAGATATTTTAGTTTTTGTGACGAAGGGATTTGATTTTGAGAAAAATGTTTCTACCTTTGCCCCCCGATTAACCAAAAACGAATTTTTTGCATTATGGCAGAGTATTTATCAGCTGACAAAAAGCAAGAGATTTTCGCTAAATACGGAAAGTCTAATACTGACACCGGCTCAGCAGAGAGTCAAGTTGCTTTATTTTCCTACCGTATCGATCACCTTACCGAGCACCTGAAGAAGAATCACAAGGACCACAACACCCAGCGTGCACTTCTCCGTCTCGTAGGTAAGAGGCGTCGCCTTCTTGATTATCTCAAGGAGACTGACATTGAGAGATACAGAAATATTGTGAAGGAACTCAACCTTCGTAAATAATCACATAGGAAATTTATTGAGGGGCTGCCGATACCGTACAGCCCCTTTTTTTTGGATATTATTTTTTTGTTGTATTAATGAACGTTATCAAGAAAGAAATTCAATTGTCGGATGGCAGGACAATTGAGATTGAAACCGGTAAGCTTGCAAAACAGGCCGACGGTTCTGCTGTTGTCAAAATGGGTGGCACTATGTTGCTGGCCACCGTCACCGCTGCCAAAGAGGTAAAAGAGGGAACTGATTTTATGCCCCTCACTGTCGACTACAAAGAGAAGTATTACTCTGCCGGCCGTTTCCCTGGCGGTTTTATGAAAAGGGAAGGCAAATCATCGGATTACGAGATCCTCATCTCACGTCTCATCGACCGTCCTATCCGTCCTCTGTGGCCGGATGACTTCCACCTCGAAGTGTTCGTGAATGTATACCTGATCTCCGCTGAGAAAGACATCCAGCCCGACGCTCTCGCCGGCCTGGCTGCATCTTGCGCACTCGCATCAAGCAACCTGCCTTTCGGCGGTCCTATCTCAGAAGTAAGGGTAGCCCGCATCAACGGTCAGTTCAAGATTAATCCGAACTTCAGCGAAATGGCTGACTGCGACCTCGACCTGATGGTCGCCGCCACTGAAGAGAACATTATGATGGTTGAAGGCGAAATGAACGAGGTCAGCGAACACGATATGCTCGAAGCCATCAAATTCGCACACGAAGAAATCAAGAAGCATTGCCGCGTACAGAAAGAACTCATCACCGAGCTCGGCAACGACGTAAAACGTGACTATCCTCACGACGTCGAGGACGAAGACCTGCGCAAGGCTGTCCACGAGTTCTGCTATGACAAGTGCTATGCCCACGCCAAATCATTCAAGGCAAAACACGAAAGGGAAGACGGCTTCGTAGCCATCAAGGACGAATTCCTCGCTACTATCCCCGAGGAAGAGCTCGAAGAGAAGACTCCCCTTGTTGAGAGATATTACCACGCAGTCGAGAAAGAGGCTATGCGCAATATGATTCTCGACGAAGGCATCCGTCTGGACGGCCGCGTATGCAACGAAGTACGCCCCATCTGGTGCGAAGTCGACTATCTGCCCTGCGCCCACGGTTCAGCGATCTTCACCCGCGGCGAAACCCAGTCGCTGGCTACCGTAACCCTCGGCACCAAGCTCGATATGAAAGAGATGGACGAAGTTCTCATCCAGGACGACCAGCAGTTTGTCCTCCACTACAACTTCCCTCCTTTCGCTACCGGCGAAGCCAAGAGCCAGCGCGGCGTCGGCCGTCGTGAGATCGGCCACGGCAACCTCGCAATGCGCGCCCTCAAGCCCGTCATCCCGATGATGCCCGAGAATCCCTACGCAGTACGCGTGGTTTCTGACATCCTCGAATCCAACGGTTCTTCATCAATGGCTTCTGTCTGCGGCGGCTGCCTCGCACTTATGGATGCAGGCGTCCAGATCCGCAAACCGGTCGCCGGCGTTGCTATGGGCCTCATCACTGACGAGATCCACCCCAATGACCGTTACGCCATCCTCACCGACATCCTCGGCGACGAAGACCACCTCGGCGATATGGACTTCAAGGTCACAGGTACCGCTGACGGTATCACCGCCACCCAGATGGACATCAAGGTCGACGGCCTTTCATACGAAGTTCTCGAGAAAGCCCTCGAGCAGGCACGTCAGGGCCGTATGCACATTATGGGCGAAATGATGAAGACCATCGACAAGCCCCGTGAGGACTACAAACCCTTCGTTCCCCGCATCAAATCGTTCGAGATTGCCAAAGACTTCATCGGTGCAGTTATCGGCAAGGGTGGTGAGACCATCCAGAAGATCCAGGCTGAAACCGGCGCTGTCATCAACATCGACGAAATTGACGGCAAGGGCATCGTTGACATCGCTACCAACGACGCAGAGGCTATGCAGAAAGCTTATGACTGGATTATGGGCATCTGCGCAGTTCCCGAGGTCGGCGAGACTTACCACGGTAAAGTCACCAGCTGCGTAGAGTTCGGTGCGTTCGTAGAGATCCTTCCCGGCAAGGAAGGTCTGCTCCATATCTCTGAGATCGACTGGGGCAAGACTGAGAAAGTCGAGGATGTGCTCCACGAAGGTGACGAGCTTGACGTCAAACTCATCGAGGTCGACACCAAGACCGGCAAGCTCCGTCTGAGCCGCAAAGCTCTCCTTCCCAAACCTGAAGGATATGTAGAGCCTGTCCGCAAGCCCAGGCCCCAGGGTCAGGGTGACCGTCGCGGCAACGACCGCAAACCCGCCGGCGAGCGTCGTGGAAACAGCGACCGCAAGCCCAGGGGAGAGCGCCCGCAGCACTCACACAAGAGCGAAAAACCGGCTGAGGAATAATCAATCCCGGCTGTAACATAAAAACCCCGGAAGCTCAGGCTTCCGGGGTTATTTATTGTCTGACGCCAGATGCTAGAGTTCCGGCATACCGGGAAGAGTGTAGTCGGGCAGCATATCGTAAATCTCGGGCCTAGGCTGGCGCGGCATCTGAGGAGCGCCCTGCGGTCTTGCACCGCCCTGAGGCATCTGAGGTCTGCGGAACACTCCGACCTGCTGCAGTTCTTCGAGAGTATGCTGTGCGGGATAGCAGTCGTCAGGAATAGGCATATTCGAGAATGTCTGGAAATACAGGATTACAGCATCCCTCCACCACATAGCATCCTTAGCCTGGCGGATGAGTTTGGTGCGGACTTCCTGATAACGCTGGTTGTCGACATAGGGTTCTGCCTTCTCCCAGATCTTTATATACTCTTCAGCATCTTCGATACCGCTCTGGTAGGTGTAGCAGAGTTCATCCCAAAGGGTCTTGCCGTCCTTCATCCTATAATCCCAAGGAACGTGGTGGAACCAAAGGAGCAGATTCTCAGGGCAAGTGTCGATGTTCTCATAGGTAGAAGCCAGCGGCTCGTTGTACTGGGCTGTCGCTCCGGAACCGGTGGCGACGGTACGGTCGAAACCTACGCCGTCAGGGCCTGCCTTGTGATAGAACTGAGGCGACCAGTCCTTGCGGTAGCTGGTTTCCCAGGGACCGGGACCGAAGTGGGCGTTGGAAGCCATAATGTGGTGCAGTCCGAGAGGCATCTCGTAGCTGACGTTGACTTCCCTCGAACGGTTGAGCATATCTTTGACCGGCTTCAGGAATTTGGGATCGCTGCTGAACGTCTGGCGGAGCCATTCGTCTGCGATCTCGTCCGAACTCAGGTCGGGATTCCAAGCCATACGGCCGTAAGCATACCAGTTGATCTGGGCCATCTGATGGCCGCACCAGTTGGCATCGTCGCCGATGTTGGTGACGCCGGATATGGCGCTGAGCTTGTTGTCGCGGAACTTGCCTTCGGTGACTGCGGCGACGGTCGAGCCTTTGCCGAACTCATAGGTATCGGTATCAAGACATTCCTTCCACAGGGGATGGAGGTACACCATATGCTTCGAGTGGCCGAGGTATTCCTGGGTGATCTGCACTTCGAGCATCAGGTTGGTCTTGGGAGCCTGGCCGAACAGGGGGCTGATGGGCTCGCGCGGCTGGAAGTCGATCGGGCCGTTCTTGACCTGGACAAGCACGTTGTCGCGGAACTGGCCGTCGAGGGGAACGAACTCGTCGCTGGCCTGCATTGCGCGGTCTTCTGCCTGGGCGTCATATACGAAAGCCCTCCAGAACACTACTCCGCCGTAAGGAGCGAGAGCATCTGCAAGCATATTGGCACCGTCAGCGTGGGTACGGCCGTAATCCTGAGGACCTGACTGACCTTCTGAATTGGCCTTCACCAGATATCCGCCGAAATCGGGAATCAGGGCATATATCTCAGCTGTCTTGTCTTTCCAGAACTGCACTACCTTGGGATCGAGAGGGTCTGAAGTGTCAAGCCCGCCGATGTGCTTCGGTGCGGCAAAGTTCAGCGAAAGGAACACCTTCAGGCCATAAGGGCGGAAGATGTCTGCAAGAACCTTGACTTTCTGAAGATACTCGGGAGTCAGGATCTGGGCGTTCGCATTGACATTGTTGATGGCTGTCGCATTGATGCCGACAGAAGCGTTCGCACGGGCATATTCCTGATATACCGGAGAAACTTTGTCGGGAAGTTCATCCCAGTTCCAGAGGGACTTGCCGGCATAGCCGCGTTCTACCGAACGGTTCAGGTTGTCCCAGTGGTTGAAGGCGCGGTACTCGTATGCAGGGACCTCGGTGATGGTCTTGCTGCCCTTGGGAAGCGCGTCTGTCTGCTGAAGGCGCAGCAGGCCATAGACACCGTAAAGGGTTCCGATGGCGGTGTTGGCTTCGACGCTGACTTTCTTGCCGGAGAACACCAGCCTGTAGCCGTCGCGGCCCAGAGCCTCGTCCTGCTTGTCAAGGACCTTGATCTCCACTGCAGCGGAGCCTTTCCAATAGCAGTCTATCTCGTTGCGGGCGATTGCTTCCGTGGTATAAGCGGCAGGAGTCGCATCACTGACCTTCTCGAGGTTGTGGAACCACAGGTCGTGACCGTCGGTATCGGCGGGTTTCTCAACCTTGCAGCCTGAGACTGCAAGGATGAGAGCCGATATGATTACAAATGACTTGAAGAGTTTCATAACTTATTCTTTGCCTGCCAGGCGTTTGTAAGTGCCGAGTCTCCACTGGGCGAACTCCTGGGTGCGCTCGAAGAGCTCCTGAGCCTGCTCAGGGAAGGTCTTCTGCAGCGATGCGAAACGGACCTCACCTTTGAGGAAGTCCTGGAAGAGGCTCCAGTCGGGCTCCTTGCTGTCAAGGCTGAACGGGTTCTTGCCCTGCTCCTCGAGAGCCGGGTTGTAGCGGTACAGATGCCAGTAACCGCACTCGACGGCACGTTTCTCCTCGAGCTGGCTGTGACCCATACCGGCCTTCAGACCGTGGTTGATGCAAGGTGCGTAGGCAATGATGAGTGACGGGCCGTCATAAGCCTCAGCTTCCTTGATGGCATTGAGGAACTGAGCCTGTGAGGCACCCATCGCTACCTGGGCGACATATACATAGCCGTAGCTGATGGCCATCATTCCGAGGTCTTTCTTGCGTACCCTCTTGCCTGAAGTGGCGAATTTGGCAACGGCTCCGGCAGGAGTTGACTTGGATGACTGTCCGCCGGTATTTGAATAAACCTCGGTATCGAGGACGAGGACGTTGACATTCTTGCCTGATGCAAGGACGTGGTCGAGTCCGCCGTATCCGATATCGTAACCCCAGCCGTCACCGCCGAAGATCCACTGGCTGCGGGCAGGGATGAAGTTTTCGAGAGCGAGGAGCTGCTTGCAGGTATCGCAGCCGCATTCTTTCATCAGAGGAACGAGCTTGTCGCAAACCTCGCGGGTTACGGCAGCGTCGTTGCGGTTTTCAAGCCACTGGGTGAAGAGGGCTTTGATATCTGAAGAGCACTTCGTGCATTCCAGACCTTTGGTCATAAGGTCGGCGACTGTTGCGCGTACCCTGTCTGAACCGAGTTTCATACCGAGACCGAACTCGGCGTTGTCCTCGAACAGTGAGTTGTCCCAGGCCGGGCCGTGTCCGGCTGCGTTGGTGCAGTAAGGTGATGCAGGGAATGAAGCTCCGTAGATAGAAGAGCAGCCTGTTGCATTGGAAATCATCATATGGTCGCCGAAGAGCTGGGTGATGGCCTTGATGTAAGGAGTCTCGCCGCAACCTGCGCAGGCGCCTGAGAACTCGAAGAGAGGCTGGCTGAACTGTGAGTTCTTGACATTCTGCATCTTGTTGGCCACAGTGTCCTTATAGCCGACCTTGGCGTGCAGGTAGTCGAAGTTGGCCTGCTCGCTCTCCTGTGAATCCATAGACTGCATACTGAGGGCCTTGTTGCCTTTCATACCCGGACATACGTCGACGCAGTTGCCGCAGCCTGTACAGTCGTAAGGGCTTACCTGCATAGTGAATGTATAGGCTTTGAAAGTGGCGTTGCCCTGGACCTTCTTGACGCTCTCGGGAGCTGCAGCAGCCTCTTCCTCGGTCATAAGGAACGGACGGATGGCAGCGTGAGGGCAGATGAATGCGCACTGGTTGCACTGGATACAGTTTGCAGGATCCCAGGAAGGAACAGTGACGGCGATGCCGCGTTTCTCATAAGCAGCAGTACCGGCAGGGATGGTTCCGTCCACGAGGTCTTCAGATGCGAAGGCACTTACGGGCAGGTCGTTACCGCACTGGGCGTTGACGATGTCGGCCACGTTGCGGATCCATTCGGGAGCGAGACGGTTGAAGTTCGGATTGACGAACTTGCCGCCGAGGTTCTTCCATTCTGCTGGAACCTCAACCTCGATGTATTCAGCGCCGCGGTCAACGGCTGCGTAGTTCATCTTGACGACGTTCTCGCCTTTCTTGCCGTATGACTTGTCGATGGCTTTCTTCATATATCCGACTGCCTCCTCGTAAGGAATGATGCCGGTGATCTTGAAGAATGCAGACTGGAGGATGGTGTTGGTACGGCCGCCGAGTCCGATTTCGCCGGCGATCTTGGTGGCGTTGATGATGTAGAACTTGAGTTCCTTGGCAGCGATTTCCTTCTTTACGAAATCAGGAATCCTGTTGAAGGTCTCTTCTACGCTCCACATACTGTTGAGAAGCAGGGTGCCGCCTTTCTTGATGCCGCGAAGGACGTCGTACTTCGACAGGTATGAAGGAACGTGGCAGGCCACGAAGTCGGGAGTGGTCACCAGGTACGGAGCCCTGATGGGGCTGTCGCCGAAACGCAGGTGGCTGCAGGTATATCCGCCGGACTTCTTTGAGTCGTAGTCGAAATAGCCCTGGCAATATTTGGGAGTATGGTCGCCGATGATCTTGATGGTGTTCTTGTTGGCGCCGACAGTACCGTCAGAACCGAGGCCGAAGAACTTGCACTCGTAGGTGCCGGCCTTTGCCAGTGAGATCTCTTCCTTCTGGGGCAGAGACTTGAAGGTCACGTCGTCCACGATGCCGATGGTGAAATCGGTCTTGGGCTCCTTGCGCTCGAGGTTCTCGAACACTGAGAGGATCTGGGCGGGAGTAGTGTCCTTTGAAGACAGACCGTAGCGGCCGCCGACGATGGTGATGTCGCTGCGTCCGTAGAGCACTGACTTGACATCGAGCAGCAGAGGCTCACCGTTGGCGCCGGGTTCCTTGGTGCGGTCGAGGACTGCGAGACGTTTGGCAGTCTTCGGAAGGGCGCGGAGGAAGTATTTGGCTGAGAACGGACGGTAGAGGTGGACACTGATAAGGCCGCACTTCTTGCCCTGTGCCTGCAGGTAGTCGATGGTTTCCTTGATGGTCTCGCATACAGAGCCGATGGCGATGATGATGTTCTCTGCATCCGGGTCGCCGTAATAGTCGAAAGGAAGATGGTAACGGCCGGTCAGCTCGCCGATCTCGCCCATATAACGGGCTACGATGTCCGGAACGTCCTCATAATACTTGTTGGAAGCCTCGCGGGCCTGGAAGTATACGTCAGGGTTCTGGGCTGTACCGCGGGTTACAGGCTTGTTGGGGTTGAGGGCCCTTGTGCGGAACCTTGCGAGGGCTTTCTCGCTGACGAGGGGACGGAGGTCCTCAGCCTCGAGGACTTCGATCTTCTGGATTTCGTGAGATGTACGGAAGCCGTCGAAGAAATGCACGAAAGGCACGCTTGACTTGATTGCTGAAAGATGGGCGACTGCCGCGATGTCCATTGCTTCCTGCACGCTGTCAGAAGCCAGCATTGCGAAACCGGTTGCGCGGGCACTCATCACGTCCTGATGGTCGCCGAAGATTGAGAGGGACTGGGCTGCGAGAGCTCGGGCTGAAACGTGGAACACAGCAGGAAGAAGCTCGCCTGAGATCTTGTACATATTGGGAATCATCAGCAGCAGACCCTGGCTGGCCGTAAAGGTAGTTGTGAGGGCGCCTGCCTGCAAAGAACCGTGCACAGCACCGGCTGCGCCGCCTTCGCTCTGCATCTCGGTGACCTGGACGGTCTCGCCGAACATATTCTTTTTTCCGAATGCTGCCCACTCATCTACCAGCTCAGCCATTGTTGAGGACGGAGTGATAGGGTAGATAGCCGCGTGCTCACTGAAGAGATATGCCACGTGAGCTGCGGCAAAATTGCCATCACAAGTGATGAATTTCTTTTCTTTTGCCATCTTTTAAATGTTTAATATATTGTTATTTATGCTATTGAACGATATAGGCGTACAATCGCGTAAATTTAGCATTTTATTTCGTGAAACGACAAAAAAAGTGATACGGCCGTATCACTTTTTCCACTTGCAGCTATGATGGCTGTCAGCCGATTATCCTGCCTATAAGATTGGTCAGGACTGAGCCGGGGCCAAGCTCCGTGAAATCGGTCGCCCCCGCCTGATGCATATTGAGCACAGACTGGCTCCAGAGCACGGGGCCGGTCAGCTGAGCGATAAGGTTTGCCTTGATCTCTGCCGGATCGGTATGGGGCAGAGAATCAACGTTCTGGAAGATAGGGCAGATCGGCGCCCTGAACTGCGTGCGGTCGATGGCCTTGGCCAGGGCTGCGCGTGCGGGCTCCATCAGCGGAGAGTGGAAAGCGCCTCCAACGGGCAGCGGAAGAGCTCTCTTGGCTCCTGCCGCCTTGGCTGCCTTGCAGGCCCTGTCGATAGCATCAGCCTCTCCGGAAATGACCACCTGCCCCGGAGAATTGTAGTTGGCCGGAACTACGATTCCTTCGGTTTCGTCGCAAATCTTCCTGACGGTAGCGTCGTCGAGATTGATGATGGCAGCCATCTTGCCCGGATTCTGTCTGCAGGCTTCGTTCATTGCATTGGCCCTGGCAGCCACCAGCCGCAGCGCATCTTCATAGCCGAGAGCGCCTGAGGCTACGAGCGCCGAGAACTCGCCCAGGGAATGGCCTGCCACCATATCGGGCGTGAAGTCTTCGATGGCCCTGGCAGCAGCAACCGAATGGATGAATATCGAGGGCTGGGTCACGGAAGTCTCCCGCAACTGCTCGTCGCTCCCTTCGAACATAATTTTCACTATGTCGAAGCCGAGGACTTCGCCGGCTTTGTCAAAAACCGCCCTTGCCGCAGCCGAATTCTCGTAGAGGTCTTTGCCCATTCCGGGAAACTGGGACCCCTGGCCGGGGAAAACGTATGCTTTCATCTGGAATCGTTTTAGAATGAAACGGTCAAAGTTAACAATAAATGTTGTACTTTTGCCGATGCAGCTACGCGCCCGTAGTTTAATGGATAGAATTGAGGATTCCGGTTCCTTAGGTTGGGGTTCGATTCCCCACGGGCGTACTAAGACATCCCTTTCATCACTTCCCTGTAGAGTTTCCGGAAGAAGCGCTTGTCGCTTCGTTGTATCAGACGTTCTGCCTTGCGCAGGATACGCTGTTCACGCGCCGTGGGAGCGGACTGCGCCGCTGCAGGCTCTGAGACGGCGGGGGTGACGGCCTGCTGGTCAGCGTTCTTGCGCGGTTGGGGTGCAGGCACTTCAGCGGCAGGAGCTTCTTCGGCTGCCTCCTGGTTCTGCCTGCGTCTTCTGCCGGCGGGCAGGAGGTCCGGAGCAGCCTCGTCAGACGGCTCGACGACGGGCCGGTCAGTGCCGGTCGAATCGACGACTGCCTGCGGAGCGTCAGGCACGACGGCAAGGCTGTCCTGCACCAAGAACAGAGAATCCTGACGGGCCCTCAGGGCGCTGTCACGGGCTGCGGCCTCTATTGAGTCGCGCTGCATACGGGCCTGTATCCTGGCTTCTTCGCGGGCCATTATATCGTCGTATACCTTGCTCATATACTTGTTGAAATAGCGGTCGGCAATGCGGAACGCAGGCATATTGACATCATCGTATGCCTCCCTTTCAGAAGGCTTGAGGCTCCGTGCCGTGACATCGTAACGGCTCAGGGGCCGCTCGTCTCCGCGCCACTGGAACCCTTTGATACGCTGCTTGTCAATCTCGAGATTGTATACCGGATAAGCGTCGCTCTGGGTCTGTTCGTAATATTTGATACGCTGGGCGGCACCGTTCTTGAGCGCCATCGTCATAAACTGCGACTCCTTGATGTTGATGGTGGTTATCTCCTCCTTCTCCTTGAGGTAGAACATAGCGTTCACCCCGCCCAGGGCATCATAGCGGTAGAGGTCGTCGTCGCGGAAGTAGCCGACCATCTCGGTGCTCTTTATCTGGTCGAAATGGACGGAGTCTTCCTGCATCACCAGCATAGCATTCTGCTGCATACTGCCCCTGTTCAGGGTTTCATCCTTCATAAGGAGTATCATTATGTCAGAAGTGAGCTGGTTGCGGGTCTTGTACCACATCACAGGTGTGCCGTGAAGCCTTGCCAGCGAATCGACGTCGCTGTACGCAAGAGAATCGCAGAGCAGCTGTATGTCGGAGCGGAAAATCCTGACGTTCGGCCAGCCGTGCAGGTATTTTATCTTGGTAGTATCCCTGGCTGCGCGGGGGGCTCCACCCTCCGCACCGACAGAGTCTATGGCAGACAGCGCTGTGCCGAGAGTATCGGCAGCCGCCGTGGCGTCCGCTGTCTCAGGAGTTCCATCCTGCAGCTCCTCATCGCTTTCTGCCGGCTTAGTACCCTCCATCTCCTTCACTTCTCCGAATTTTTCGAATATCATCTGCCTGGCTTCGGAGGCGTCAAGCCCCGCCACTTTATAAAGGGAGTCTGAAGCAGCGATTCCCAGATTGGCAAGGCTGTCTATGGTTGAGGCGGCAGCAAGTTTCTCACGCCTCTGCTTCGCTATGTTCTCGGGCCTCTTGGCCTCCGCTTCGGCCTTTGCCTTGGCCCTCTCCTCTGCAGCCTTCGTTTCGGCTTCGGCGATGGCGTCGAAGAGGATGTCCTCCCTCTCCTTCAGGCGGGTTTCCTTGTCGGCCTCGGGTATGTCGCAGTTCCTCACGGTGTAGATACGGAGGGTGTCGGCGGCCACGAACAAAGAGTCCTTGACGTGTTCCTCGTTCTCGCCGAAATAGAACACCGCCGGATCCTGGGTGAACTCCATATGCTGGTTGTTCAGGGAGTCCGTCTCCACTATGGCCTTATGGGCCACGAAGGCCGATTCGTTCAGCGTATCCAGCACTATGACGTTGTGATATGCTTCATACCTCGGAATCCTGCGGTAATAGTAGACTTCGTCCGCCCACATCTCGTAGTCCGGGTCTTTGATATACACGTCGTTGCTGAAATGTATCACCTCGTTGTCGGTGTCGTACCACCCGGCCAGGGCCTTCATAAAGCCGTTGTCCCTCCAGACATAGGTCTTGTCGCGGAAGAAGGCTTTCTTCTCGGACGACAGGTAGTCCAGTTTCGTCGTGGTCAGGAATATGGAATCGGTGAACATCTGGACGTTTTCCTGGAAGGAGAAGGTCTTGAGGGAGGAAGTGTAGATGCCGGTGAGGCCTTCTATCACATTGCCGTCTTTATCCTTCATAGCTCCGCCGTTGCGGAAGATGGCCAGGCTGTCCTTGGTGTTGTAGTCGAGGTTGTTGGTGCGCAGCGTGTCGCCTTCGTTGTCGAAGACTTCCACCAGCGGCCCGCGGAACTGGGCCAGGTCCTGGTCGATGAGATAGGTCAGGCTGTCGCTGCGCAGGACGGTATTGTCCTGGACCAGCCGGACTTTGCCGTAGGCCTTTATGACCTCGCGGTCGATGTTCCAGGCAGCGGAGTCGCAGAACAGATAGGCGCCGTTGTGGTAGAATGCCGCCGGACCCTTGATCAGACGGAAGTTGCTGAAACCCATTTTGACGAGCTTGGCCCACTCGGCATTGAGCAGCGAAATGACGCTGTCGGCCTTGGGAGGCTGGTTGCGGCTCTGGGTCTGAGTACGGCTCTGGGCCTGGGCAGGGCAAATGCAGACCAGCAATAATATTGCAGTTGAGATGATTGCCTTGCGCAGCATATTTTATTTGATCCAGCCTTGTCTAGTGAAATTGCAGCCGGAAAATACCGGGTCTATCACTATATATGTGGTTTTCTGCTTTTCGGTGATGAATTCGTCTATGGCCTTGTTGGCGTTGCGGTTGTTGGCCACAGTCGTCAGAATGTCGAAGTCGCCGTCATAGGTGGCAACGTGCGAAGGGATTATCTCTTCAAGTTTGATGATCTTGTAGATGGTGTTGCCCCTGCCCTCGTTGTCCACAGACTCGAACGGATCCGAAACTTCTCCGATGCTCATATCCCTCAGCACGATGTAGTCGTTGGGCTTGAGCTGGTCCTTCTCGAACACTGCCGAGCCGGTATTCTCGTCGACCATCATACCTCCGTTGGTGCGGGTCTTGAAGTCTTCGGAGAACGCCCAGGCTGCCTGCTCGAAGGTCATAAGGCTGTCCTCGACAATCAGGGTGCGGATACTGTCCAGCTTTGCGAAAGCCTTGTTGCGGTCGTCAGCCGTGTACTTGGGCTTGATGAGGATATGGCGGGCGTTGAACATATCGCCTTCTTTCTCGATCATCTGGATGATATGGAAACCGTCCGGGGTCTCTACTATGGGCGACACCTGGTCGACCTTGAGCGCGGTTGCGGCGTCGGAGAATGCCGGCCAGTAAACTGTCTTGTTGGCCATACCGAGCTCTCCTCCCCTTGTGGCACTGCCCGGATCCTCGGAGTAGAGCCTTGCGAGGGATGTGAACTTCTCTCCGTTGACTATCCTTTCGCGGATTTCAAGCAGCCTCTCCTTCACGAGGGTCGCAGCCGAGTCTTTGTCGGGATAGAGGACTATCTGGCGCAGCTTGTACTGGTCGGGGATGACAGGCATATCTTCTACCGCCGAGGTATCGGCGAAGGTCTTCACGTCCCTCGGGGTCATCTTGGGGACCTTGCTGATCACTTCCTGCTGCATCCTCTGGGTGAGCAGCTGCTCTTCGATGGCGGTGCGCCATATCCTTTCAAGGTCGTAGCGGGATTTGTTGAAGTACTCCTCCATTGCCTTCTCGCCACCCAGCTGGGTTGTGATGCTGGCGAATCTCTGGCTCAGGTTTTCCTGTATCTCGGTGGCAGGAGCCACCAGCGAGTCGAGTCTGGCCTGGGTGAGGAACAGCTTGGATATCATCGCCTGCTCGAGGATCTCGCATCTTGCGTTGCGGTCTGCGACCAGACCGTTCACCCTCATCATCTGTACCTCTCCTTCCACGTCGGACAGCATTATGGCGTCATTTCCGACCAATGCCACTATCTTGTCAACAAGACCGTTCTGATATCTCTGGGCTGATGCCGTCAGGCAACTGAGCAATACAGCCGCCGCCAGCACTGCAAAACGCTTAATCATATTTCTGCAATTTTTTATTTTCGAGGGCTTCCTTCAGCAAGTCCTGTTCCAATTTTGACAAAATCTCCTGCTTTCTGATGCTTATGATGGCATCTTTTATCTTTTCTTCGTTGTATTCCATAGGGGTGAGCGTCTGGGGAGCGAACCTGTCGATGAAGAAAATCAGAGTGTTCTTCTGCTCTCCTTCGAGGATATAGTAGTTCTGCTTCGCAGATATCTCCTCCAGGTCGGACACTATCATCCCGACATCCTTGGCCAGTTGGGGGATGGACACGTAGCGGCCGCCGTAGTCTTCATATCTTTCGGCGTAGGAACGGCTCAGCTCAGACAGTTCGGCCACCTTGTCTTCGTCTTTCGACTTGTAAAGCTCCTTGATGTTGGAGTAGTACGGCGACCTGACGTTGATGACTATGTATCTGGCCTTGACCACCGGGTAGTCGTACTTGAAGCTCTGGGGATGGGCTTCGTAATAATCCCTCACCTGCTCGGGGCTCACTGCCGTGTCGATGCGGCTTTCCATAAACATCTTCTCGTAGCGGAAGCTGAGAAGGTCGTTGCGGAAGGACTCTATCTCCTTGGAGATGTCCCTCTCGTCGGGGGTGAGCTGCTCCAGGGCCTTCATCGTCTTGAGCCGCACAAGCGCCCAGCTCTGCACATACTGGTCCACCATATATGCACTGTCCTGCGAAGACGTCCCTTCCGGGACGAGCTTCTCCACTTCGCTCTTGTAGAGCACGTCTTTCCCTATCCGCGCCAGGACATCCCCGCGGGACTGGAAAAGGCTGCACGAAGTTGCGAGCAGCACAAGGGCCGACAGTGCACAGATGCGCTTCATTATCTGCTGTAGTTAGGGGCCTCCCTTGTTATCGATACGTCGTGGGGATGGCTCTCGGCCATACCGGCGGCTGTTATCTTGACGAATTTGGCGCTGCGCAGCTCCTCGATGTTGCGGGCTCCGCAGTAGCCCATACCGGCCTTAAGGCCGCCTACGAGCTGGTAGATTACTTCTGCAAGCGTGCCCTTGTAAGGAACCTGGGCTACGATGCCTTCGGGAACCAGTTTCTTGATGTCTTCTTCCATATCCTGGAAGTAGCGGTCTTTCGAGCCCTTCTGCATTGCTTCGAGGGAGCCCATACCGCGGTATGACTTGAATTTACGTCCGTTGAGGATGATGGCCTCGCCGGGAGCCTCCTCGACACCGGCGAAGAGTGAACCTGCCATTATGGTCGACGCACCTGCGGCAAGAGCCTTGGTTATGTCGCCCGAGTAGCGGATGCCGCCGTCGGCGATGACAGGGATGCCGCTGCCCTTGAGGGCGCCTGTGGCGTTCATTACAGCGGTGAGCTGCGGCACGCCGATACCTGCGATGATGCGTGTGGTGCAGATGGAGCCGGGGCCGATGCCGACCTTGACTGCGTCGACGCCGCACTCCTTGAGGGCTATGGCCGCCTCAGCTGTAGCGATGTTGCCGGCAACAATCTGCAGATGCGGGAACGCTGCGCGGATTTTCTTTATAGTCTCCAGCACGAACACTGAATGGCCGTGGGCCGTGTCGAGCACGACGGCGTCTGTATCGACGCTCACCAGCTTCTCGACAGTCTCAAGGCTGTGGGAATTGATGCCGACAGCGGCTGCCACGAGCAGTCTGCCTTTCGAATCCTTGCTGGCGGTGGGATTGTTCTTGATTTTCTTTATGTCCTTGTAGGTGATAAGGCCCACCAGACGGCCGTCCTTGTCGACTACCGGGAGCTTCTCGACTTTGTATTTGTGAAGCACCTCGATGGCGTGAGGTATGTCGTCGCCGTGGTCGATGGTGATCAGGTTCTCGCTGGTCATCACGTCCTTGATGGGA
>JAEEGL014879595.1_pt1 | contig 24761 bp, 20 predicted proteins | sample 9134231 | NCBI WGS metagenome assembly JAEEGL01 (sample SAMN16246548, study PRJNA631951) | gut metagenome | biome: gut microbiome; feature: rumen; material: fiber-attached | host: Bos | place: Iran: Karaj | collected 2018-10
GAGAATAATGGTGAAATGCTTACTCTTGATATGGAAGACGACTTACCTGTAATCCTTATAACAAGCGATATAGTCGCTAACTACGACGAGGCAACCGGAAAATCTTCCTGTGTCATGGATATTGAAGGAGTTCCTACTCCGATGACCTTCTCCTTCTCGTATAACTCAAAAGGCACTATAGTTTATTCTGCACCTTTTAGCTATACAACGCCCCAGTACACCGCAACAGGCGTAATGTCCGGCTATAGAAAATAGACAATATAAACGCGAAAAAGGGGCTGTCGCTTTAGATGATTAAATCATCTGGGCGAGGCCCCTTTTTATATTTCAAGAATCCTACAGCTCGTATTTGGATTTCTTTTTGGTGATCTCGCTGATATAGGCAGCGGTTATCATGCCCGACGGCAGTGCAATGACTGCAACGCCCACAAGGGCAGATACCATGGTGATAAGCCGCCCCACATCCGTAGTGGGATATATGTCTCCATAGCCTATGGTGGTTATGGAAATGGTGGCCCAGTACAGAGCGTCAAAGAAGTTCTCAAAAAGGTTTGGCTCAAGCTGGAATATCAGCATGGCTGACACAAAGATGTAAATAATGATCAGTATCAGCACCGCCATGAGCTGCTTCTTGGCTTTCCTGAGCACATTGGCGATGACTATCATGGTCTTGGAATATCTAATAAGCTTCAGTATCCTGAATATCCTGAAGAGCTTGAAAAGCCCGATCGATGACGAAACCGGCAGAAACAGGTACAATACCGGAAGTATGGACAGAAGGTCAAATATCGCCAGCGGGGTCAGGATGTAAGCTATGTAAGCCTTGATGGATTTATAACCCATCTTGTAGTCTGCAGTGTAGACCCTGGCGCAGTAATCTATGAGAAAGATGATACAGGTTACTATCTCGATGATGACAGTATATGCATTATCCCTCTTGAGGGTCAGCGGAACCATACCCACTAAAACTGCGGTGGTCATCAGCACGTCATAGGCGCGGCTGGAGACATCACCTATACTGGATACTTCTATTACCTCATATATCCTTCTCTTTCTGCTCTCCATCTCCATTTACATTTCCCCCTTATATTCCGAAATTGCCCTTGAGAAAAGCCAAAAGCCCAAGAATCGCCAGGGCAGCGCTCACTGCCCGGCACAAAAATACAAAGAGGTTGACGTGGATATTCTTTCTGGTGGTTGTTATGCCATCATCAGATATGAGTACATTGGATTTCTTATTCCTAACCATAAAGTATTCCCTTTCTCAGTAGGTGAATGCTTTTTTGCTGCTGTCAGTCCTTAATAAGTGCTCCATCCTCATAGGCTCCGTTCCAGATTCCCTCGGCTCCTATGCCTGTTGATACTATTTTAAAGGTAATAAGCCTTGCTCCGCAATAGGAACCTGTTCCCTGTACCCTGAGAGTAGCAGTTCCTTTTTTGATGTTGTTGTAGTAACCGGTTATCATGTAGTCACTTCCTTCTACAAGCTCTTTTCCTTCAAAGGTCAGAGAAAGATCATCTATTTCCACAGCTCTTCCTGTGTACGGCCTGTCGGCAATCTTTCCAACCACAGCCTTTGCTATGTCCTTTGGCGATGAGGTAACTTTGTATATTACCGACACCTGCCCGGTGTAGTTCTTGTTGGTGGCAATTATGGTGGCCCTTACTGAAGTGCCTGATCTTAAGACGTCATTTTTCCCTATGCTTTCTCCCGAGAGCTTTTCATAGCTTACGACATAGTCTGTCTTTTCCTTAAGGAGCTTGCCGTTTACGTCCGTTATCACAGGCTTTGAGTAGTAGTAGCTTCCCTTCTTTGAGGCATTTGCTGCTATGTCAGCGCAGCTTACAGGCAATGATGAGATGCTTCTCTTTGCTATGGCAAAAGAGATATCGCTGCTCTTTCCTGTAAAGTTGCCCTTTCCTGTAATGGTAAGAATGGCAGGTTTAGCTGAAGCCGCACTCTTGTTGTTCTGATACTTTACTGTGTAATCAGCGCCTTCCCTCAAAGTCCACCTTTTGCCATCTGCATCTGTAAAGACAAGCAGCGGCTCAGGAGCTGCTCCGCCCTGGGCGTAGATAACTGAAGAAGGACAGGTGACAGAAAGCTTACCTTCTGTTCGGGCGGTGGCAACATCCAGTGCCTGAATCTTATATTTTGCTGACAGCTTACCTGTATAGCCCTTTGAAGCATTACCTGTAACTGTGACTGTGACAGTACCTGCATTTACCGGCATGCTGCTGTAGGAGACGCTGTAGAAGTCGCTTCCAATTAGATCTCCCTGGCCCTTTTTGCCGGTATAGACCGTGATCTCAGGCCTTTTGGATGTTCCGTCATAGATAAACTCTGTCTGTGACAGAACCATGCTTCCAAGCTTTGTTCCTGTTATGTTAAAGCTTACCTTCTTTATTCCTGCAAATCTTCCCTCTTTAGTGGGAGATATCACAAGAGTTCCCTTTCCTACAGATGAGATGTTTTCCAGTTTAAGGCTGTACTCTTCAGGGTCAACTGTCTCCTTTTTGTAGGAAATACTGATGCCGTCAAGGATCATTTTAATATCCTTAAGTTCATCTAAGGTATAGCTCTTTTTAAGTCCTGCTACAGTGACCGACTTAATATCAGGAGCTGCTGCCTCTTTGACTGTAAACTCTTTTGTAAAAGAGTTTTTGTAGTTGCCTGTTCCTGTCACTGTTACGGAAGCTGTCTTTGCCTCTGTCACAGGATCAAATTCCAGGCGATAATCCTTATTCTCCTTTAAGGTCTTTCCGTCGTGGGTCACAGTGACAGCAGGCTTTATGGTCTTTCCCTTATTCTCCTTTGAAACCGCTATGTCTATATCCTTATCGGATAGCTCCTGTGGAAGGATAGTGAAGGTCTTTGAGGCCTTACCTGAAAAGCTGCCTTTGCCCTGTACCACTGCGGTTGCAGTTCCTGCATTGACATTGTTTAAATAGGATACGGTATAATCCGTTCCGCTCCTTAACAGAGTCTTTCCAAAGTATACCTTAAATGAAGGTGTTATCTTACTTCCCGTGTAGGTGTAGCTGCCTGTAAAGCCAAGAAGCCATATCCCTGCAGGAGCCTCAAAACTCTCCTTAACTTCCTCTTCATCATTTTCTATATCCGTGGAATAAACAGTGACATCACAATATGCGCTTAAATCTGTATCCTTTATCTGTGCTGTTATCCTGGTCTTTCCAATCTCTTTGGCTGTTATTATGCCATCTTTGATACTTGCGATGCTGTCATCGTCGCTGCTCCAGATTATCTCTGCCTTTATACCTTCAGGTGCTGTAACAGCGGACAGGGCAGCGCTCTTCCCCCTCTCCAGGTTAAGGCAGTTGTAGCTTAGTGATATCGATGTGGGAACGATCTTCTCCCAGTGGGCATATACCGTGAGGTCAGAGGCCGCTGAAAGCACATAGGTAGATGATACGACAACACCTTCCTTCGTATACCAGCCAACGAAGTGGTAGTCCTCTCTTACGGGTATGGGAAGCTCACCAATTGCCTTCCCGTTAAAGTAAACAGTCATCTCTTTTACATCAACTTCGCCGCCTTCCGGCATAAATGTAAGCTTATAGGGTGTGTAATCCCAGATGGCATAGAGCTTTTCATTTCTTCCCTTGATGGTGTATTCGTCCCCGGGGGCATAGGAGGTTCCTTTGCCGTCGGCCTTGGTATTCCACTCCTTAAAGGTTCCGCCCTCCTTGGTAAATGTGCACTCAGGAAGCTTTACCTTCTGCCCGATATCGGCAACGATCTTTTCCTGACTTCCCTCTGCACCGTTACTCTCAAAGACAAGCTTTCCTTCCGTGGTCTCTCCCGGATATATGTCGAACCAGAAATCAAGATCCACCTTGTCGTTTATCATATAGCCTGTACCGGAGGTTCCAAAGCCGGTGAAGGCATCAGTGAACTGCCAGCAGTTAAGCCTCTTTGAAAAATCTGTGGTGTGAACGCCGCTCTTGGCAGAAGGCCAGTGAGCCATCCAGATATAATTGCTTTTGGGGATTGATGAAAAGTCCATGTCCGAGAGGAACATGCTCTTGTTGGCATAGACGCCGGCATCATGGCCCTTTTCCCTTATCTTTCTGCAGAAGGCGTTGACGATGTCTGTGTGCTTTTCTTCGGAGAGATCTGCCTTGGTGAGCCTTCCATCAGCACCGCCTGCATACTCGTAGTCTATCATGATGGGCAGATTTACCAGATCAATATTTCCGCCTATGAGCTCTAGGCAGTAATCAGCCTCTTCCCTGGCCTCATCCTCGTTTATGGCCTGGGAAAAGAAATATACTCCTGTATTGACACCTGCGTTATGAGCATTTTTGAGGTTCGCGGTAAATGTCTCGTCGGCCTTCATATTGCCTGCGCTTCCCCAGCCCCTGAAGCCTGCTCTTATAATGGCAAAGTCGATGCCATACTTTTCCTTCATCTTACTCCAGTTATCTCTGGAGATTGTTCCCTGATACTTGGATACGTCAACACCGTATCTGACCATGACTCTGTCTTCGGCGCTGTCGGTCTTGTAGTACTTGGGATAGCTGTATTTGTCACCGGTGAGAGCACAGGTAAAGGGATCTGAGTAGGTCTCTTCTGAAGAAAAGAGCTCCATATCCTCGTCAAAGCTTTCATTTAAACCTACCTTTTCCCCGCTGTCTTCCATGAAGTATTTCCAGAAATCAGGATCCTCAGGGTCATAGATATAGACTTCTCCGTCCTCAGCCTCATACTCAAAAAGCCCCTCTTCATTCCTGGTTAAACCATGCTCTTTCAGCCACTCATCTGTAAAATACTCATCTGCACTTTCTTTGGAGGAAGCTGATTTTTCCATTTTTTCAGAAAGAGCCTCTTCTTCTACAGCATCCTCGTTTTCAAGGCCATCTGTCATTTCGCCGGAATCAAGCTGTGATTCTTCTGCTATTTCCTCGGTATTCTCTTCAGTACTTTCCTCAGTTGTTTCTTCAGTGTCTTCACCGGTACCTGCGGCTGAAGCATCTTCTTTTTCTTTGGTATTTTCTCCGCTATCTTCGCCGGGTTCCAAATCTTTTGCACCTTCGGATGATTCTGATGGTTCCCCGGATGAGTCCTCTTTTTCTGCATCCGGAGCACCTTCTTTCTCTGTCACTTCCCCAATAACAGAGAAATCCTCAAGCTCTGCGGCATAAACCGGAAAGCTTGAGGCTGTCATCATTACACTCAAAACTAAAGCCAATATCCTCTTTTTCATCTCAAAAACATTCCCCTCTGATTATTTTTCAGGCCTTCATTGCTTCCTCAATGGCATAGGAGAGCTGATCCGGGCATGAAGTGTTCTTAAAGCCGCACTTAATACCCCTTAGCTTTTCTATTGCGTCCTCTCCGCGCATTCCCTCCACAAGTCTTGCTATGCCCTGAAGGTTGCCATTACAGCCGTTTGTAAACTTTACATTTCTTACAATCCCGTCCACCACATCAAGGTCAATGCTGGTTGAACAGGTTCCTGTGGTCTTATATGTCATTTAATCCTCCTTGATCTCATCGCAGATAAGTTTAACTATTGTGTCCGTTGCACTGTGGAGGTTGCTCTTTTTCATGGCCTCCATGTACTTCTCACGGTTATTGTAAAGCTCATCTATGGTCTCCACCAGGATATCCTCGTCAAGTTCGTCATTGTCAATTACCATGGAAAAGCCCTGCTGCTCAAAGCTTCTGGCGTTGAGCATCTGATCCCCCCTGCTGGATCTGGTGGATAAGGGTATCAGGATGTTGGGCTTTCTAAGGGCTAAAAGCTCACAGATTGAGTTGGCTCCCGCTCTTGATACCACGATGTCAGCCATGGCAAAGATGTCCTTGAGCTCATTCTTCACATACTCAAACTGCTTGTAGCCGGGTACTGAGAGCTTTAGGTTATCCATCTTCTCCTTGCCGCAGATGTGCACAATATTAAAGTGAGGAAGGAGTCTTGGAAGAGCAAACCTTACGGTCTCATTTACTGACTGGGCTCCAAGGCTTCCGCCTATTACCATAAGCACAGGCTTGTCATCTTCAAAGCCGCAGAACTTCTTGCCCTCCTGTCTGCTTCCCTTACCAAGCTCCTCTCTTATGGGAGTTCCTGTAAGGACTGCCTTATCAGCAGGCAGAACCCTCATGGTCTCAGGAAAGTTGCAGCAGATCTTGCTGGCGCCGCTCATGCTGAGCTTGTTGGCAAGGCCGGGAGTCATGTCGGATTCATGGACTATATAGGGAATCTTAAGAAGCCCTGCTGCCCTTACAACAGGAACGCTTACATATCCGCCCTTGGAAAATACCACGTCGGGCTTGATGCGGCGAAGAAGCTTTGTTGCCTCTGAAAAGCCCTTAAGCACTCTGAAGGGATCCGTGAAATTCTTGGGATCAAAGTAGCGCCTTAGTTTCCCTGTGGATATTCCAAAATAAGGAATCTTATAGTCCTCTATCAGCTTCTTTTCAATTCCTGAATAGGAACCTATATAGTAGATTTCAAATCCTGCTCTCTTTAAAGCCGGTATCAGCGCGATATTGGGAGTTACATGTCCTGCGCTTCCGCCACCTGTTAGAACGATTTTCTTAGTAGGTCTTTCACTCAATGTCTTGTCCTTCTTTTCTATTGATTGCAGTTAGTATAGCATCTTTTGATGGTTTACTAAAGTCATTCCTCTATTATCTCATAGGTGAGAAGGTCCTGCTCCTCATAGGGCCCGATGTACTCCTCCTGCACCCTGTCAGAAAAGGCCCTTACCTTCTCAATGTCTGACTCGATAGTGTCCAAAGTCACCTCATTTTTGCCGGCAATGATATAATCCAGCATCAGCCTGTTTATCTCCGGTGAGAAGTGGATGGAATCCATGTAATTGTTAAGATCCGTGGTTATCTCTTCATCTGCCTGGAAACAGAACAGGCGCACGTTGTCATATTTTAAAAGAGCTTTCGACATCTCTTTTTCGCAGTAGACAACCGCATCCGTCTCTCCATATCTGTAGGTCATGTCCCACCAGAGCATGGAATAGGGCGGGTAGAAAAAGATAAACTCTGTGTCCGGATGGGATCTGACCTCCCTCTCCAAAAGCTCAATATTGCCCTTAAGCTGCTCATCATAGTGGTGCTCATCCAGCATAGGAACTACTTCCCTGGGCCTGTAGTAAAGCCCCAGGGTCATATCCTGGCCAAAGCTCTTCCACTTGGCCCAGTTGTATGAGAGATTTTCATTGTAGTCCCCCATAAAGGAATTGGCAACTTCGTAGGGTATCTTCTCAAAAAGCACATCCTTGTTGAACAGGTACTGAACATCATTTAATGGATTGTCGTCATACAGATACATGGGACAGCCTGTGGACTCAAAGGTAGTATCTGTAACTCCGTACAGTGATGATGGGTCTATATTGTAAAAGACATATTTAATGTCCCTGTTCTCAAAGGCCTCATCCATGAGATAGCACAGATCCGCCGTGGCTCCGTAGGACCTGATGGCCTTGATGCTCTTTACCCCATAAGCCTCATCGTACCAGGAGTTGTCATTGTTCTCCATAACAGAGGAGCCCACTAAAAGCGCATCGTAGTCAAAGTGCTTAAGCGTCCCTATGCACTGGTATTCCTTGTCGTTTAAAACTGCCTTCATCCCAAACCAGGGCTTGTGGTAGTGATAAAAGGGATCAAAGACAATCACCATCCCCGCCACCATTACAAGCAGTATCACCACCAGGATAAAAAGCCTCTTTATGAAACTTGTCGCCAAAGATTTATTCTGCATTCTGAAAAACTCTCAATCAATACTGGAAATATATAAAGGTACTTACATTGGACAGGGATATAAAGGACATAACAAACACAAAGGCCAGTCCCAGAACCGTTTTCCGGCCAAAATCTGTCCCGCTTACTATCTCCTTTGTGTTCCTTCTTGTCATCAGAAAACCGCTTATAACAAGGAGTATAACAAGTGTTGCCAGGTATACCACATTGTCTGCGCCTTCTATCCCCAGCCTTGTAAAGAGCTGTCTTGCCACATAGTTCTCCGCAATATCAAGCTGGGATGCTGTCCTAAATAAAAACCCCGGGTAAGTCCAGACAAAAAACCTCTTAAACATCATAAAGGCATAGGTCATATCCTGGGACCTGAAGAACACCAGGGATATAACGAACATCAAAAAGGTCAGTGCGTTGGAAACAGGTCTTGGTATCAGGAAAAGCGGGTCCTTACGAAGAAGATATCCGCTCTTTCTGCCTTCCATGTCACTTTCTCTTATTCCCACAATTCCCAGATCGTCCCATACAACCAAAAGCCCCTGCATCAGACCCCAGGCCATGTAGGTCCAGCCTGCTCCGTGCCACAGTCCGCTAAGTACAAAGACTATCAGGACATTTATGACTGTCCTTAGTTTCCCCTTCCTGCTGCCTCCAAGAGGTATGTAGACATATCTGATAAAAAATCTTGAAAGAGTCATGTGCCATCTCTGCCACAGCTCTTTGACATTGCCAGCCTTGTAAGGTGAGTTGAAGTTATCCGGCAAGATATAGCCAAGCATCATGCTGATGCCATTTGCCATGTCGCAGTATCCCGAAAAATCCAGGTAAATCTGGAAGGTATAGGCCAGCATCACTGCTGTCACCGTCAGCGTATCAAGATAATAAGTGTAGTGGAATCCGTAATTGACGGACAGAGCCAGAGTATCGGCCAGAAGCACCTTCTTGCCAAGACCTATGATAAAAGACATAACTCCCCTGGCAAATCTGTCTGCATCAAAACTCCTGAGTGACCTGTCACTGAACTGGTCTATCATCTCCTTGTGAAAGGCTATGGGGCCCTGTATCAGCTTAGGGAAATACACAGTGTAAAGAAGGTAGTGCAAAAATCTGTAGTGTGGCGCCTTGTCATTGGCCCTGTCCACAATAAAGGATATCTGTCCAAAGGTAAAAAAGCTTATTCCTATGGGCATCAGTATGCTGTTAAAATCAAATTCTTTTCCAAGGACCGATCCAAGCACATCTCCGAAGAATCCCAGGTACTTGAAACAGAATAAAAAGGCCAGGTTAAATATCACTCCAATGACCTTGATAGTACTTCTGTGATCCTTCTTTTTTTCCATAAGAAAACTCAGGAAGTAGTTCACAGCGATACTTACCGACAGGATAATCAGAAACTTAAAGCCAAAGGAATAGTAGTAATATAGCGACATTCCTGTCAGAAAAATATCTGCCAGAGTAAACTTTTCAAGTCTGTTTAAAAGGTGCCAGACAAATAGCAGTATCGGCAGAAATATAAGTATGAATGTAAAGGAATTAAAACCCATTTAATGATCTCCAAATGTAAACTCACGAAGAGTATAACACAAATTGTTTGCCCTGGGAAAAGGTGTTACTATGAATATATAGTGTGTAAACGCACATCACTGATTGGAGAACTTCATGAAAAAGAAAAACATATTTTTGAAACTTTCGGCCCTTTTTGCTGTTGTGGGCGGGACCCTGGCCTTAGGCGATCATATCTACAAGCTTTCATCTGATCCCCATGAACACGAGGATCATTCCGGCGAGGATCCTCTCATCACAAGGGGCAGGGAATTTGTTCGAAATCACCCCTTTAAGACTGATCTTTTCATCGAATCCTACGACGAGCTAAAACTTCACGCCTGCCTTATTCCTGCTCAGACCCACACCCACAGGTATGTTATCCTGGTACACGGTATATGGGACGACCTTGAAGGAAACGGCATATTCGCCAGGCACTATTTAAGTCAGGGAATAAGCTGCCTTCTTCCCGACAACAGGGGCTTTGGTAAAAGCGAAGGCTCCTATATCGGATACGGGCTTGATGACTCGCTGGACATAATGGAGTGGATCTATTACATCCTGGATAAGGATCCCGATGCTTCAATAATCCTCCATGGTATGAGCATGGGCGCTGCAACTGTACTGATGGCAGGTGCAAGAAATCTTCCTAAGAACGTAAAATGCATCATCTCGGACAGCTCCTATACGACCCTGCGTGAACAGTTTGCTGCCACCTACAAGACCCTTAAGGATTCTTTTATTCCTATTCCCATTGTACTGTTCCTTTCAAGGATCATGATAAAGCTTCGCTCAGGGTTTGACATCAACGATGTTTCTCCCATTGAAGCTGTGACAGAGTCCTCAACTCCTACCCTTTTCATCCACGGAGATAATGACCATTTCATAGATCCTCAGATGTGCTCCCGCCTCTATGAAGCTGCCACCTGTCCCAAGCAGTACTGCATGATTCTTGGAGCTGAACACATTCAGGGAGTATTGGCTGATCCCACCAATTACTGGAATAAGATTGATGCTTTTGTAAAAAAATTCGGGCTGTGATACAGCCCGATTTTTTTATTTCAGTATAAGTCCCACCGGACAGTGATCGGAGCCAAAGGCATCCGAGTAAATCTTTGCATCCTCCATGCTGTCTGTAAGTGATTTTGAAACCATAAAGTAGTCTATACGCCACCCGGCATTCTTTTCCCTGGCGTGGAATCTGTAGGACCACCAGGAGTATGCACCCTCAAGATCAGGATAGAAGTGTCTGAAGCTGTCCACCAGATCAGCCTTTAGAACATTTTCAAACTTCTGTCTCTCTTCATCGGTAAAGCCCGCATGTCCCCTGTTTGACTTGGGGTTTTTAAGATCTATCTCCTTGTGGGCTACATTCAGATCCCCGCAGTAGATCACAGGCTTTTTTTCCTCAAGGCTCTTTATGTAGGATAGGAAATCATCTTCCCACTTCTGCCTGTACTCAAGCCTTGAAAGATCATCCTTGGCATTGGGAACATACACTGTCACAAGATAATATTCACCATATTCAGCAGTTATGACCCTTCCCTCGTGGTCGTGCTCCTCAATTCCAAGGCCATAACTTACAGATAAGGGCTCCTCCTTGGTAAATATGGCAGTTCCGGAATATCCCTTTTTCTCTGCATAATTCCAGTACTCATGATAACCCTGAAGGTCCATCTGTATCTGTCCCTCCTGGAGCTTGGTCTCCTGAAGGCAGATCACGTCCGGATCCTCTTTTTTCATAAATTCATCAAAACAGCCCTTGGACACACAGGCCCTTAAACCGTTTACATTCCATGATACAAGCTTTTTACTCATATATCACATATTCCCCTTAAGTACCTGCAGGGCTTCATCTGTTTCCCTGAGCATCTCCCGAAGCGAGAGATTCTCATCGTGACTGAATTCGCAGATGGAGTACTGCAGATGGTTGATGTATCTGTTGGATTCCTTCAGCAGCTTGGCATTCTGGGTGGACATCTCCTCCCTTAGGCTCTCAGCTCTTCCCTCCTCATCGGAGATAACTATGACTGCAAACTCATTGCCTCTGATCCTGCCGTAAATACAGCCTGAAAAAACCTCCTCCAGGATCTGGGAAACTCTCTTAACCGCCTTGTCTCCCTCATCATGTCCGAACATGTCGTTGATACGCTTTAAGGACTCCATGTAGATGTAAGCAACTACAGCGTATCTTCCCTCTTTAAACTGCTCTTTTAACAGGTCGTAGGCCTTGGCGAAAAATCCTCTCCTGTTAAGGCCGCCTGTGAGAAAATCCTTATCTCCTATGTGGTCAAGAACCGAACCGTCCCTTGCAAGCTCCTCCTGTACCTCATAGAGTTCTTCAGTTGTGCTCTTTAAGGATTTCTCCAGGATGGATATTCTTGATACACCTGTTACAACGCTTAAAAGATTATCAAAATAATAATCCACTAAAAGAGGCGGTACCAGCTCGCAGATCATAAGACCTGTCTGGAACTGTCCTACAAAGAGATTTCCGATTATGTAGCTTCCGCTCTTTCCCTGTGAAAAGGTGGATATTATCTTATCTGTGGACAGCATCATGTTGCCGTCTTCAAAATTCATCTTCTGAGCGCCTATTACTGCACTCTTTATGCAGATATTTTCAGGCTTCTCCCATGGGAACTTCACAGAGTTGCTGACCTTTTTATCAAAGAGCATTACTCCGCTGCACCTTGCTCCGTGCCTTGCAACAATATCCGTAAAGATATTGTAATCCCTGACAAAATCGTACTTCTCATGCAGGAGTCTGTATGACATATCCGCAAGACTTGAAAGAGCATAGCTTCCCGATGGCTGTGTAAATGAGAAGGTCTGAACTTCCTGCCTGGGAGGAAGTACCTGGTTTTTGGCGTAAAAGACAGCGTCGCACACCGCCTCATATCCAAGCTGTTCAAAGCTGTACTCTGACTTTTCAGGCTCGTTGACCTGGTTATATCCCATCTGCTCGGAAAGTGTAAGAACAGGTATGTCCTTGAACTTACCCAGAAAAGCTTCCTTCTTAAGGATGGTGGTCCTGGACCCGATCCTTTTTATATCCACGATAAGAGCATCAAAGTCCGTTGAAGCAGCATAGTCAAAAAGTGCTGAGTACTGATACTCAAAGGGCCTCTCCCCGCTGTTGTCATCATTCTGGATGTATCTTCCGGGGATTATCACAAGGGTTATACCCTTGTCTTTGGCCGCTTTATCAGCCCCTATACATATTCTTTTTACTTCGCTGTCTTCTATCAAAGTTACAAGAAGTCCGATATTCATAGGGCATCTTCTCCTGGTATTAAGGGGTTGTGCTTGCTACTTTCATTCCTCAACATCTTCCTCAATGTCGTCGATGTTTTCGATATCCTTTTCTCCGTCTGAGATCTTCTCCCTGACCTTGGCGATCTTGGCTACAGTAACACCCTTGTCCAGGTTGATCATCTTGACACCGGAGGTAACCCTTCCGTGAACAGATATCTCACTCATGCGAAGCTGTATGATAATGCCGGCGTCGGTGATCATCATGATCTCATTCTCGTCGGTCACAGCCTTAACACCTATGACACTACCGGTCTTCTCGGTTATCTTGTAGCATCTGACTCCCTTGCCGCCTCTGAACTGGTTGTGGAATTCCTCAAGGTCTGTCCTCTTGCCGTATCCGTTCTCAGACACAATAAGAAGTGAATCTCCCTGGGAATCCAGCTGCATTCCGACAATCTCATCGGTATCATCAAGCATCATACCTCTTACACCGATGGAAGCCCTTCCTGTAGAACGCACATCGGACTCATCAAAGTGGATGCACATACCGTTCTTGGTTACAAGGAATATCTCCGAATTTTTCTTTACACTCTTTACCTCGATGAGCTCGTCGTCATCCCTAAGGCTAATTGCCATAAGTCCTGATTTTCTCACATTTGAGAAGTCAGTGATGGGAGTTTTCTTGACGGTTCCCTTCTTGGTTACCATGAAAAGACTCTTATCCTCATCATCAAAGCCTGTGACAGGGATCATGGCTGATATCTTCTCACCGGGTGACAGCTGCAGAAGGTTTACAATGGCCATACCACGGGAGGTTCTTGAGGCCTCGGGGATCTGGTAGGTCTTAAGTCTGTATACCCTTCCTGTGTTGGTAAAGAACATCACATAGTTGTGGGTGGTGGTCATAAGGATATCCTCCACAAAGTCATTCTCTATTGTGGTGATCCCCTTGATGCCCTTTCCGCCGCGGTTCTGGGACTTAAAGTTGTCTATGGACATTCTCTTTATATATCCGAGGTTGGTCATGGCTATAACTGTGTTGACATTGGGGATAAGATCCTCAGTATCAATGTCTGAGTCATCGTGACCTATCTGGGACTTTCTGTCATCTCCGTACTTGTCAGAGATCTCGATTATCTCTTTTCTGATAACCCCAAGAAGGAGCTTTTTGTCAGCAAGGATAGCCTTTAACTCCTGGATCTTTTTCAGAAGCTCTGCGTGCTCCTGCTCAAGCTTGTCTCTCTCCAAGCCTGTGAGAGTACGAAGTCTCATATCCACAATGGCCTGAGCCTGGATATCTGAAAGACCAAAGCGGCTCATCAACTGTTCCTTGGCAATGGCAACAGTCTCACTGCCTCTTATGATCCTTATTACCTCATCGATGTTATCCAGGGCAATAAGCAGACCTTCTAAAATGTGGTTTCTCTCCTCAGCCTTATTGAGGTCGTACCTGGTCCTTCTGGTTACAACCTCCTCCTGGTGCTGTATATAGTGAGTGAGCATCTCGGTGATACTCATGATCTTGGGCTGGTTATCCACAAGGGCCAGCATGATGATTCCAAAGGAATCCTGCATCTGGGTGTGCTTATAGAGCTTGTTCAGCATGATGTTGGGATTGACATCATTTCGAAGTTCAATTACAACACGCATTCCCTCTCTGTCGGACTCATCACGAAGTGCTGTTATTCCGTCCAGTTTCTTCAGCTTTACAAGCTCAGCGATCTTGGAAATCATGTTTGCCTTGTTGACAAGGTAAGGAAGCTCAGTGACAACAATCCTGTTCTTGCCTCCTGACATGGGCTCTATATCTGTGACAGCTCTTACAACTACCTTGCCTCTTCCTGTTCTGTAGGCTTCCTCAGCTCCTCTTGTCCCAAGGATGATTCCGCCTGTAGGGAAGTCAGGAGCCTTGATGATCTCCAGGATTTCCTCAATCTCTGTCTCTCTGTCCTCATTGACTCTGTTGTCTATCATCTTTACAACAGCATTGATAACCTCACGTAAATTGTGAGGTGGAATATTTGTTGCCATACCAACCGCAATACCTGTGGTTCCGTTTACAAGAAGATTGGGGTAGCGGCTGGGCAGTACAGAGGGCTCTTTCTCTGTCTCATCAAAGTTGGGTACGAAGTCAACGGTATCCTTGCCAATATCAGCAATCATCTCCATTGAGATTTTGGTAAGTCTGGCCTCTGTATACCTCATGGCAGCTGCGCCGTCTCCGTCCACTGAACCGAAGTTGCCGTGACCGTCAACAAGACAATACCTCATGGACCAGGGCTGAGCCATGTTGACCAAAGATCCGTATATCGAAGAATCTCCGTGAGGGTGATATTTACCCATGGTATCGCCGACGATACGGGCACACTTACGATGTGGCTTGTCCGGACCGTTGTTGAGCTCTATCATCGAGTAGAGGATTCTTCTCTGAACGGGCTTAAGACCGTCCCTGACATCAGGAAGGGCGCGGGATGCGATTACGCTCATGGCATAATCGATGTAATCCGCCTCCATGGTCTTCTGAAGGTCAACCTCTTTTATTCTGTCAGTGGTGGTCTTTTCAAAGACGTCATCCGGCAGTTCGTTGTTGTTATTGTTATTAGTATTATCGGGCATTTTATACCTCTTTTCGCTTTGTGCAAGCACAGCAGCTTGTAACTTTTAATTCCTTATATATCTAAATTCTTTACAAATTTCGCATTTTTCTCTATGAATTCACGTCTGGGTTCAACCTTGTCACCCATAAGGGTTGTAAATGTTACATCAACGTCTGACTCTGCGTCCTCATTGATGTTGACCCTGAGGAGCACTCTCTTTTCAGGATCCATGGTGGTCTCCCAGAGCTGCTCGGGATCCATCTCTCCAAGTCCCTTGTATCTCTGGATCTTGTTGTTCTGATCCCTTCCCACATCAGTGAGGATCTTGTTGAGCTCCTCATCACTGTAGGCGTACCAGACCTTCTTGTTCTTCTCAAGTTTGTAAAGAGGCGGCTGAGCCAGATATACATGTCCCTCCTTGATGAGCTGGGGCATGAATCTGTAGAGGAAGGTAAGCATCAGTGTAGCAATGTGAGCTCCGTCCACGTCCGCATCAGTCATAATGATTATCTTGTCATATCTGAGTTTTGAAATATCAAAATCGTCGTGTATACCTGTTCCAAAGGCAGTTATCATCGCCTTGATCTCGGCATTTCCGTATATCCTGTCAACTCTTGCCTTCTCAACGTTAAGGATCTTACCTCTTAAAGGCAATATTGCCTGTGTTGCACGGCTTCTGGCAGTCTTGGCAGATCCGCCGGCGGAATCTCCCTCAACTATGAATATCTCGCAGTTCTTGGGATTCTTGTCGGAACAGTCCGCAAGCTTTCCGGGAAGTCCAAGGCCATCTAAAGCTGACTTTCTTCTGGTGAGGTCCCTTGCTTTTCTTGCCGCATCCCTGGCCCTCTGGGCAAGGATGGCTTTTTCAAGGATCTGCTTGGCAACAGAAGGGTTCTGCTCTAAAAAGTATGTAAGCTGCTCGCCTACAACACTTGCCACAGCTCCTCTTGCCTCGGAGTTACCAAGCTTTTGCTTGGTCTGACCCTCAAACTGAGGATCCTCAATCTTTACACTTATGATGGCTGTCAGACCCTCTCTGATATCCTCACCTGACAGGTTGTCCTCATTGTCCTTGAGCATCTTGTTGGCCCTGGCATAATCGTTGAAGGTCTTGGTAAGCGCAGCCTTAAAGCCCTCAAGATGAGTTCCACCCTCAGGGGTGTTGATATTGTTGACAAAGGTATAGATACTCTCTGTATATGAATCATTGTGCTGGAGGGATACCTCAACCTGCACGTTGTTCTTGTTGCCCTCGAAGTACATGATATCGGGATAAAGAGCTGTCTTACTCTTGTTAAGGTACTGGACAAACTCACTTATTCCGCCCTCGTAGTGGAAGGTCTGGGTAATGGGATCCTCACCTTCCTCAACCCTTAAGTCTGTAAGGGTTATCCTAAGACCCTTAGTAAGAAATGCCATTTCTCTGAGTCTCTGCTTTAAGATTCCATACTCAAAGACAGTGGTCTCCTTAAATATCTCAGCATCCGGCTTGAAGTACACTCTGGTGCCTGAAGCATTTTCAGGAGCATCTCCAACGACCTTAAGGGCGTAACATACCTTGCCCCTTTCATATCTCTGCTGATATACCTTGCCGTCTCTTGTTACCTGAACTTCAAGCCACTCTGAAAGAGCATTTACAACTGAAGCTCCAACTCCATGAAGACCGCCGGAAACCTTGTAACCTCCACCGCCGAACTTACCACCGGCGTGAAGGATGGTGAATACCACTTCCACACCTGTAAGTCCCGATTTGTGGTTCACATCAACAGGAATACCACGACCGTTATCCTTAACAACAATGGTGTTATCCTCATTGATTGTTACCTCAATATGGTCACAGAATCCTGCAAGAGCTTCATCCACCGAGTTATCAACAATCTCGTATACCAGGTGGTGAAGTCCTCTGCTGGCTGTAGTACCAATATACATACCGGGTCTCTTCCTTACGGCTTCAAGACCTTCGAGGATCTGGATTTGGTCGGCTCCATACTGTACTTCTTCGTTGCTCATGCTTTGCTCCTTAATTCTCGCTGCTCACTGTACCTTCGGTAACCTTAAACAGCTTGTCTATCTCAAATCTATTATTTACAAATTCATCAAGACCGGTACATGTTATGATGGTCTGAATGTTTCCGATGGTGTTCAAAAGATAATTCTGCCTGCCGGAATCAAGCTCCGAGAGAACATCATCCAGAAGAAGAACCGGGTTCTCCTTCTTTGATCTTTTTACAATCTCAATCTCCGAAAGCTTCAAGGAAAGTGAAGCTGTTCTCTGCTGACCCTGTGACCCGTATTTCCTGATATCTATCCCATCGTCGTTATTTCTTTTCACAACAAAAGAAAAATCGTCCTTATGGGGACCAACAGTGGTCTGCTTGGCATAGATATCCCTTTTTCTGGACTGGGAAAGCTTTTTTTCAAATTCTGAAAGCTCTGCGTTTGGCTCATAATAAACAGACAGAAGCTCTTTTCCCCCGGTAAGCTTCTCATGGATGGGGCTAATGATTTCATTAAGTTCCTTAATGAATTTCTCCCTGGCCTTTATAATGACAGATCCGTATTCGATGAGCTGCTTGTCCTGAACATCTAAGAGTACGCTGTGTTCAGGATGCTCGAACAGATCCTTAAGAACTTTGTTCCTCTCAATTACAAGCTTGTTGTACTTTGAAAGACTGTTTAAATATATCTGATCCAGCTGGCACAGCTCCATATCCATGAATCTGCGCCTCTCTGAAGGTCCGTTCTTGATGATGCTCAGATCTTCAGGTGAAAAGAAAACTACATTGAGTCTGCCTATGAGATCGGAAGCTCTCTTGATCTTCTGACCGTCGATGGCTATCCCCTTGGATTTGTTGGCCCGAAGGTGCATATCAACCCTGTACTCGGCGCCATCCTTTTCAAGGATGGTCCTTATGTGGGCCTCATCCTTGCCAAAGGATATTATCTCCTTGTCCTTGCTGCCCTTGTGTGACTTGGTGGTGGCAGATATATAGATAGCTTCAAGGATATTGGTCTTACCCTGGGCATTATCACCGTATAAAATATTGGTTCCGCTGCTAAAATCTATCCTGAGACTGTCATAGTTCCTGAAATCAGCCAGCTCTAATGACTTAATGATCATTTCTCTACTTTTACCTGCACGCCGTCAAATTCCAGTATGTCTCCGTCGTATAGCTTACGGCCTCTTCTTTCTTCTGTTTGTCCATTAACTTTGACAAGGCCTGACTGGATGTCAGTCTTGGCCTCTACGCCTGACCCCTCCAGACCTGCCTTTTTAAGGGCCTGACCCAGTTTGATAAAATCATCGCCTTCTCTTAACTTAATTGTTTCCATCAGTAAAAATCCTTAATACAAAAAACATCAGTCAACTGTTGTAAAGTTTACGGGAAGAACAAGGTAGATATAGGTTGAATCCTTGTCCCTGATAAAGCAGGGAGCCTTGGGATTCACAAGATAAATATCAACCTTCTCATCATCTATGACTCTCAGGGCATCAATGAGGAACTTGGGATTAAAACCGATCATAAGATCCTTGCCCTGCTTGTCTATGTCTATCTCTTCATCCATGCTTCCGATGGTGGAATTGATCTTGAGCTCCATCTTGCCGTCTGTGACATTGATGATGACAGGCTTTTTGTCACCCTCCTTGACAAGGAGAGTTGCCCTGTCGATACACTCAAGGAACTCCTTCCTGTTGATGCTCATCTTGGTCTCATAATCACTTGAGAGCATCTGGTCTATACTGAAGTACTCGCCCTCAATAAGTCTTGATACAACTGTAGTATTGTCAAACTCAAACAAAACGTGCTTGTCTGTAAAGTAGATGCTTACAAGCTTCTCTGTGCTGTCACCAAGGATCTTGCTTATCTCTCCTAAGGTCTTACCGGGAACTATAACCTTTTTGTAGGGATAGCTTCCGCCAAGCTTAACCTTTCTGATGGAAATTCTGTGTCCGTCCAGGGAAACCAGCTTTAAGTTCTCGCCGTCAACCTCAAAGAGCTCACCGCCCATCATCTTGTTGGCGTCATTCTCTGCGATGGAAAAGATGGTCTGCTGGATAACATTTCTCAGAGTAAACTGTGATACCTCAACTCCGTCAATCTTCTCAATTGATGGAAGAGCAGTGAAGTCATCGCCCTTTCTTCCGGGAAGATTGAACTTGGCCTTCTCACAGCTGATGGTAACCTTGCTGCCTGCATCTGATTCTATGGTAACGTCATTGTCAGGGAGCTTTCTTATAATATCCAAAAAGATCTTGGCATCTATTGCAACAAAACCTCTCTCTATAATATTGCCCTCTACAACAGTCTTGATTCCAAGATCTATATTGTTGGCTGTAAACTTGATGACACCCTCTGTGGTATCCACCAGAATACATTCAAGGATAGACATTGTAGTCTTGGAAGCAACTGCCTTGGATACAATCTGTAATCCACTTACGAGATTTGATTTAGAGCACACGAATTTCATTTGGATAAGACTCCCTTCAAAAACTATAAAATAATTATAAATTAATAATAAAAACAGTATTAATAGCTGTTGATAAGTGTAAAACCTATTCTATTATACAATTTATAAGGCTTTTTTACAAATTTTTACCTGTTGAAAACAAAAAAAGTGGTGTTGAAAAAATAAAAGTTATAAACAAGGCAAATTTTAGGAAAAAAGGGTGGAAAAAACTTATCCACCCTCAGTCAACTATCTATCCTCTTTGTAATAACAATTTTTTTAGATTTTATCCACAAATTGTGAATTATTTATAAAGAAGGATTAATCTTCTTTACAATGATATCGAGATTTCTGTTGAGCTCATCATCTATCTGGATCATTCCCTTTATCTTGTTGATTCCGCTCATAACAGTGGTGTGATCCTTTTTGCCAAGGATCTTGCCGATTTCCTCCAGTGATGCATCGGTATGCTCCCTGCACAGGTACATGATAACCTGTCTTGGAAGTACGATCTCGGCATTTCTCTTTTTGGAGACTATGTCGTCCTTCTTGATACCGTACTGCTCACAGACCGTATCGATGATAAGAGAAGGAGTGATGACCTTGGACTTGTCAGGATAGATGATATCCTTAAGTGCGTCCTTGGCATTGTCCAAGGTGATATCCACATTGTAGAGTCTTGAGTGGGCAATTATCTTGGTGAGAGCGCCCTCAAGCTCTCTGACGTTGGACTTGATATTGGAAGCTACGTAGTCAATGATCTCATCGTCAATCTTCCTGCCGTAGTTTTCAGCGTTTTTACGAAGGATAGCAACTCTTGTCTCATAGTCAGGAGACTGGATGTCTGCTATAAGACCCATCTCAAACCTGGATCTTAATCTTTCCTCAAGGGTCTCCATTTCCTTGGGAGGCTTATCGGATGACAGTATTATCTGCTTCCTTGCCTGATGAAGGGCATTGAAGGTGTGGAAAAATTCCTCCTGGGTTCGCTCTTTACCTATGATAAACTGAACGTCATCGACCATGAGAACATCAACGGTTCTGTATTTCTCCCTGAGCTTGGCCATTTTTTCTTCTTCCTGGCGGGCGCTTCTGATGGATTCGATAACTTCATTGGTAAATTCCTCAGAGGTTACATACAGAACCTTCTGCTGAGGATTGTGCTCAACTATATAATGACCGATGGCGTGCATAAGGTGAGTCTTGCCAAGTCCCGGTCCTCCATAGAGAAAAAGTGGGTTGTAGGACTCTCCGGGGTTCTCTGCGACGGCCAGAGCGGCAGAGTGAGCAAGCTTGTTGTTACTTCCTACAACAAAGCTGTCAAAGACATATCTGGGATTAAGGTTGGCATGAACCGTGGAAGCAGATAAAGAGCCTTGGCTTTCTGTATCATCCGAAGTATCGTTTTCGGGTGTTTCTTCATTATTAATAATATCCTTATCAAGCACGAAGGAAACCTCGACATTGTTCCCAAGAAATTCTGAGATGGCAAACTGAAAGAAATTCTCATAGTGCTTGACTATATAAGTCTTGGTAAAGTCGTTATCAGAGTGGATAACTATTGTAACTGTATTATCATCAATTCCAAGTATGGTAAGAGGATCGATCCAGGTATTGTATGAGATATCAGTCATACCGAGATCGTTCTTGATCCCTCTTTTGATGGAATCCCAGTTTTCCTTTAATAATAAGGTGATTTCATTAGAAGATTGCATAAAAAATATACCCCAACATTTTCCCAAGAGGTACCGCTTACGGCAGATTCCCTAGGAATATTCATAAATTTAGACTTTTTCTATTTTATCTTAAATGCATTTAAATATCAAACAGACCAAAATTGTGGATAACTTTTTTTAAGTTCACTGAAAAAAGTATAAAAAACTTCTCTTGTGGAAAAGTATACCTTTATCCACTATAAAATATCTACCATTATAAATGGCTTATTTACTGGGGTTTCGAAAATTTTAATCACCATTATGTACTTGTTTTTCCACAAAAAAATAAAAAAATGTGGATATCTTTTTTAAAAAAAGAGAAATCAACATGTTATCCACAAAATCAACATTTAGATGTGGAAAAGTTTTTTTAATACCATATATTGGAGTACTAATCCACAAATTTTTTTCATTTTATTTTGTACCAAAAAAACCGAGGATTAATGGCTTGACCAAGCCATTTTTATTTATTATAATGATAAAGATTTTTTCCACACAGGATATGATCAATCGACAATTTTGAGAATTTTTTCTCATTTAATGAGCCTTTTTTAAAGGTTAGTCTGTTTAAGAAGGAGGTGTTTCCGACATGAAGATGACATTCCAGCCTCATAAGCTTCAGAGAGCCAGAGTACATGGCTTCAGAGCTAGAATGGCTACTAAGGGCGGCAGAAAGGTACTTGCAGCCAGAAGAGCTAAGGGAAGAAAGAGATTATCAGCTTGAGATTAAAGGTCACATCATGTGACCTTTTTTCATCTCATGGATAATTGTTTCTTTTCCTTATTATAAAGGATGACAAAATGCTTTTTTCAGATTCAATGAAAAAGACAGCTGAGTTCCGCAACTGTTATGAGAATGGCAAGAGCTTTGCCAACAAATTTATAGTTGTATATGTGTGGGAAAATCAGAGTTCTTTTAACAGGATCGGGATTTCATGCAGTAAGAAAGTTGGGAACAGTGTTGTAAGGCACAGATTTGCAAGACTTGTTCGAGAAGCGTACAGACTACACGAAGATATGTTCAATAGTGGTTTGGACATAGTAGTCGTTGCCAGAGCCTGTGCAGGAGACGCCGGTTATTTTGATATTGAGAAGTCTCTATTAAGCCTGGCAGGGAAGGCCCGCATAACAAAAAATGGCGGTAACTAGATGAAAGAGATATTAATCTTTTTGATCAAACTTTATAGGAAGTATATTTCTCCATTAAAAAGAACGAAATGCCCGTACATACCAACATGTTCTCAGTATGGGCTGGAAGCTATAGAAAAATATGGAGCTTTAAAGGGGGGACTTCTTGCCATCTGGAGGATCCTTAGATGTAATCCGTTTTCCAGTGGTGGTTATGATCCTGTTCCATAATGTTTATCTTAGTGATGGACGAAATAGAGGAGGTATATTTTGACGGGAGTTGTACTTACCCAGTATCAGGGTAGAATTGTCGGACCTGTAGCATGGGTGCTGGGTCACATAATGAATGCAATCTTCAATGTGTTGAATGCCATAGGTATTCCTAACATTGGTCTTGCAATTATTCTTTTTACACTTGTTATCTACTTATGTCTATTGCCTTTGACCTACAAGCAGCAGAAGTTTTCCAAGCTGCAGGCCAAGATGAGTCCTGAGCTTCAGGCTATTCAGAAAAAGTATAAAGGCAAAAAGGACAATGACTCCATGCTTGCTATGCAGGAGGAGACCAGAGAGGTCTATGCCAAGTATGGTGTTTCACAGACGGGCAGCTGTCTGCAGCTACTTATTCAGATGCCTATTCTGTTTGCTCTTTACAGAGTTATCTATCAGATTCCTGCTTACGTTACAATAGTTAAAGACGCTTTTTCACCTCTGGTTGAGGATCTTATGAACACAACCGGAGCAGCTGATTTTATTCAGACACTTTCAAGTGCCGCTGCTTTCAAGAATCAGTTCAGCAATGAAGCTTTCACATCAGGTGATGTAACTTATATTAAGAACACCTTTATCGATGTACTCAACAAGGCTTCAACAGCAGACTGGGCAAGTCTTACAGACAAGTTCCCTGATCTGACATCTTCAATTGAGAATACTCACAATGCTTTAAATCATTTCAACTATTTCCTTGGTCTTAACATAGGTGATACTCCTATGTACATGGTTAAGACAGCTTTTGCTGACAGGAACTTTGCCCTTGTTATCGGAGGTATAATTGTTCCCCTGCTTGCAGCTCTTACCCAGTGGATCAACACCAAGCTCATGCCCCAGGCTAACAGCGGTAATGTAGATCCTGATGATCCTGCAGCTTCCATGCAGCAGTCAATGAAGACCATGAATGTCATGATGCCTATCATGTCTGCAGTTTTCTGTTTCTCACTTCCTGCAGGTATGGGACTCTACTGGATCGCAGGTGCTGTTATCAGATCTATCCAGCAGATAGTTATCAACAGACACATCGACAAGATCGACATTGATGCTGAGATTGCCAAGAACACTGCCAAGTACAAAGAGAAGCTTGAGAAGAACAAGACCACACGTCAGATGAACCTATATGCTAACCTTTCCACAAGAAAGGATGATCTTACTTCCACAGGTTCTTCAGCTATAAGCGACAAGGAGAAGGAAGAAAAGATTAAAAAGGCACAGGATGTTTACAAGAACAAGAACATCCGCAAGGATTCACTGCTTGCCAAGGCAAACATGGTAAAAGATTTTAACGAACAGAATAATAAATAATCGTATTCAGGAGGTTATGGTCATAATGGAATATCAGGAGTTTTCCGCCAAAAATGTTGACGATGCAATAACTGAAGCCTGCGAGACCCTTGGGGTACCCAGCGACAGACTTGATTATGAAGTAGTTTCTACAGGTTCAACCGGATTTCTTGGAATAGCCGCAAAGCCTGCAATCATCAAGGCCAGGATCAAGGAAGAGGTTAAAGAAGAGATCAAAGAAGAGGTAAAAGCAGAAGAGCCTGTTGTTAAGGAAGTTGTCAGAGAAGAAAAGAAAGAAGTAAAAAAAGAAGTTAAAAAGGAACAAAAGAAAGAAGTCAGAAAAGAAGAGAAGAAGGAAGTCGTAAAGGAAGAGAAGGCCGAAGCTAAAAAGAGCGATGTAAATGCAGATGAGCTCATTGCCAAGGCAGAAGAGTTCCTCAAGGAAGTATTCGATGCCATGAAGATGGAGGTAAGCGTGAAGTCTTCCTTTAATGCAGCAGAGAACATCCTTGATATCGAGCTTTCCGGAGCAGAGATGGGAGTTCTCATCGGTAAGAGAGGACAGACTCTTGACTCACTTCAGTATCTCATTTCACTGGTGGTCAACAGAGACACTGACGGATACATCCACGTAAAAGTTGATACAGAGAATTATCGTGAAAGAAGAAAAGCCACTCTTGAGAATCTTGCCAAGAATATTTCTATTAAGGTTAAGAAGACAAGACAGTCAGTTGCTCTTGAGCCAATGAATCCTTATGAGAGAAGGATCATCCACTCAGC
>JAEEGL013990752.1_pt1 | contig 24760 bp, 26 predicted proteins | sample 9134231 | NCBI WGS metagenome assembly JAEEGL01 (sample SAMN16246548, study PRJNA631951) | gut metagenome | biome: gut microbiome; feature: rumen; material: fiber-attached | host: Bos | place: Iran: Karaj | collected 2018-10
CATCGTTGGGAGTTCCGTCACGACCATATTGGCTACAACTACCGCATGCCAAATATCAATGCTGCTCTTGGCTGTGCACAGTTGGAGAACATTGAGAAATACGTATGCAGCAAGCGTGAGACAGCAAAGGCATACGAAGAATTCTTCAAGGGCATCCCAGACATTGAATTCTTTGTTGAGCCAGAGAACACCCGAAGCAACTACTGGCTCAATGCCGTTATCTTGAAAGACCGCGATGCTCAACAGAGCTTCTTGCAGTACGCCAACGACAATGGAGTCATGACACGTCCTATCTGGGAACTCATGAACCGCCTGCCTATGTTCGAGAATTGTGAGAACGACGGATTAAAGAACACCATCTGGTTTGCAGATAAAGTGGTTAACATTCCGAGTTCCGTACGTCCTTCTGATTTACCCAAAAATTAATGAAAAGCTTTAATCAGTTAAAGAAAAACCTTAAGATTGATATTTCAGGTTTTTCTTCGATGAAACTTGCAGTTGTTGGTGATACCGCCACCCAACTCCTCTGTACTGCCATCCGTGGCATGGGTGTGGAACGTGGCTATAATATTGACCTCTTTGAGGCAGAGTATAATCAGGTAGAACGTCAGTTGCTTGACCCTACCAGCGACCTGTACCAGTTCAATGCAGACTTCATAGTTATTTTCCAGAGCACTCACAAGCTGGGTGAGCATCACGCTATGCTCACCACTGAAGAGCAGGTAACCCTTGCTGATGATAGGATAGGATTTCTTGCATCTGTATGTGAGAATCCTGCATTAGCAGGTAAGAAGATTATCTACTTCAATTATCCGGAGATTGAGGATACGGTGTTTGGTAGCTATGCTAATAAAGTGGAGGCAAGTTTTACTTTTCAAGTACGCAAACTCAATTATGAGTTAATGCGTTTGTCTCAGCAATATCAGAATCTCTTTATCTGTGACATCGCAGGCATCCAGAATAAGCTAGGCCGTGATGTGATGTTTGCTGCCAATGTCTATACCAGCACGGAGATGATACTCTCTATGGACGCACTTCCGTATGTGGCCAGTCGAGTGATGGACATCGTTTGTGCAGTGAAAGGCCAGTTCAAAAAATGCTTGATTCTTGACCTTGACAATACCGTATGGGGGGGCGTTATTGGAGATGATGGTTTGGAGGGCATCCAGCTTGGCCATGGGCTGGGTATTGGCAAAGCCTTTTCAGAGTTTCAGATGTGGGTGAAGAAACTCAAACAAAGAGGCATCATCATTTGTGTCGCTTCTAAGAATAACGAGGATACTGCTAAGGAACCATTCGAGAAGCATCCAGATATGGTACTGAAACTGGACGACATTGCCGTGTTCCAAGCAAACTGGGAGACCAAGGTGGATAACATCCGTACCATCCAGAGTATCTTGAACATTGGTTTTGACAGTATGGTGTTCTTAGATGACAATCCGTTTGAGCGTAATATGGTACGTGAGAACATAAAGGGCATTACGGTTCCAGAGTTGCCTGAAGATCCTGCTGAATATTTGGAATACCTTTACTCACTCAACCTCTTTGAAACCGCTTCTTATAGCAACCTTGATAAAGACCGCACCAAGCAGTATCAGGTAGAGGCCAAGCGTGTATCTTTGAGCAAAACTTTCACTAATGAGGCAGACTTCTTGAAGTCTTTGGATATGGTATCTGTCGTTAGTGGTTTCACTAAGTTCAATACGCCACGTGTTGCTCAACTTAGCCAGCGTAGTAACCAATTTAACCTCCGTACTATTCGCTATACAGATGCTGATATAGAGGCTTTGGCCAATGACCCGAATGTGATTGACTTAAGTTTTACCCTGGAGGACAAGTTTGGGGATAACGGCCTGATTGCTGTGGTCATTATGAAGCCTCTGGATAAAGAAACTCTCTTTGTGGACACTTGGTTTATGAGTTGTCGCGTTCTAAAACGTGGTATGGAGAACTTTACGTTGAACACAATGGTAGAGAAAGCCAAAGCTGCTGGGTATGAGAGAATTATTGGCGAGTATCTGCCTACACCTAAGAATAAGATGGTGGAGGATCATTACACAAATCTTGGTTTTAAAAAGGTTGAGGGTGCTGAGACATTTCAATATGAATTAGAAGTTAAGGCCTATCAGCATAGAGAATGTTATATAACGAAGAAAGATGGAATTGAAAGTTGAACACATTGGTTATCTAACCGATAGTATAAGAGATTCTATTAGTACATTTTTGACTCTTGGTTACCATCAGGTAGGTGAGGTCATTAATGATGATACTCAACGTACAAGATTGTGTTTTATAGAAAAGAATGAAGAAACACCTATCGAGTTGGTGGAACCATATGAGGATAATCGAACGATGCAACGCATGTTAGTAAAGCATGGAAATGGCCCATATCACATCTGTTATGGTGTGGACGATATAGATGAAGCATACGCCCATTTTATTAAAAATGATTGGATGCCATTATTTACTCCAGTAGAAGCACCTGCACTTAACGATAGAAGAATTTGTTACTTCTACAAGATGGAAGTAGGTTATATAGAATTAGTTGAAAATCATTAATGTAGAATATTATAATATGGAAAGATTAGAAGTATTGAAAGCTATTGAAAGAATTTTGCAAGATGTGTTGGATAATGAAGAATTAACAATCACAGAACAAACTGCAGCAGAGGATGTTGAAGATTGGGATTCTCTGGCGAATGTCCAAATTGTTGTGGCCATACAGAAAAAATTTGGCAAGAAATTCCCTGCACAGGTAATTCTTTCATGGAAGAATGTAGGTGATATGATTAACTCAGTTATCGGTGAATAATGGAATCAAACAGTCCTCTATTAATATTTGGTGGTAGTAATCTAGCATCAGAAATACGCGAGACAGCAGATTTACTAGGAGATAGAGAAATTTATAATGTTATTGCAGAAGGGGAATCGTGTTTATATAGTCATATCACAGATAATGAATTAGAAGTTTTCATAAAAGAACATCCTGACTCTAGGTATATTCTAGGATTTTCAATTCGAAAACTTAGAGAAAGATTTATTGGCATCCTCAATAAGTATAATTTGTTAGCAGAAAACGTTATCGCCCCAACTGCATATATCGCTAAAACAGCAAAAATAGGTACTGGCAATTATTTTGGTCATAGTGCTGTTATTTCATCTCATGTTGAAATTGGTGATCGCAATGTAATTGGTTTCCTTGTGGGTATAGGTCATGATGCTGTGATTGGTAACGATTGCATTATTAATCCTGGCGCTAAAATTTCAGGACATTGTGTGGTAGGGAATAATTGTCTGCTAGGAGCAAATTCATTTATTCATCAAGGTGTAAAGGTGTCAGAATATAGCATAATAGATGCAATGACATATATAAGAGAAGATGTAGATACTCCTATGATTTGTTCAGACAGAAATAAAAAACAAATGCGAACAGATAACATTCTATTATAATGGAATATTCAGAGAGAATACAAAAGCGAATTGTTTCTGCAGGTAAAACTATCATCCAGACAATGAAAATTATGGATGATGCTTTTACCAAACTACTATTAGTGTTCGATAAAGATAGATTCATGGGAATTATCACTAATGGTGATTTGCAAAGAGCTATTATTTCTAATAAAGCTTTTAACACTCCTATACGAGAAATTGTAGACAATTCAACAAAGGAATATGCTCACGAAGGATACGATAGGGAGCAAATAAAAAAATGGATGATTGAGAAAAGGGCAGAGTTAATGCCCGTTCTTGATGAAAATGAGAATCTTGCAGATGTAATTTTCTGGGATGATATTCTCTCTGAAACAATTATTGAGGATAATCGTAAGAAGATTGATTTGCCTGTAGTAATTATGGCAGGAGGCAAGGGAACGCGATTAAAACCAATCACAAATGTTATTCCCAAGCCATTGGTGCCTGTTGGGGATAAAACCATTCTTGAGGTTATTTTGGATCAGTTTGAAGGTATTGGCTGTCATAAGTTTTATATGTCTGTGAATTATAAAGCTGATATGATGAAGTATTATCTCAGCCAGCTTGACCACAAGTATGACATTGAATTCTTCATGGAAGATAAACCTCTGGGCACGATTGGTAGTGTTTCTCTTTTGAAAGGAAAAATAACGAAACCGTTCTTCGTTTCAAATTGTGATAGTATCAACGAGCAAGATTATCGTGACGTGTGGGACTACCATGTGAACAACCACAATGATATGACCATTGTGACTATGGTGAAGAGCTTCAAGATACCGTATGGGGTTATTGAAACGGGTGAAGATGGATTGATGACTGCTTTGAAAGAAAAACCAGAACAGACATACCAGGTAAATACGGGTGTATATATTCTTAATCCAGAATTGATAGAAGAAATACCGGAAGGAATGTTTTTCCATATAACTCATCTTATGGAGAAAGTTCAATCACGAGGTGGTCGTGTAGGCTGTTTTCCTGTCAGTGAACACTCTTGGAAGGATATGGGCGAATGGCCGGAATATCTGAAAATGATAAATGTATTATAGATGATGGAAAAGACCAAAGTAAGAGAGTCAAATATTGAGCTGTTGAGAAATATCTCGATGTTTATGATATTGGTGATTCATGCCAATTTTGTTTCCTTACCAAGGATAGGTTATGAGGAGCTGGCAAGTAATACAACACCATCTATTGTACGTTTCGTTATAGAATCATTTGGTATTGTAGCTGTTAATGTCTTTGTTTTTATTTCTGGTTGGTTTGGGGTGAGAACGCGAGCATCAAGTGTTTTCTCGTTCATATACCAAATCCTGTTTTTCGTAGGAGGGGGGGGGATTTTATTTATTCTACTAGGAAAATCACAGCTTAGTATTAGTGGTCTTCTAGACATATTTCAACTTTCAGCAAAAGACTGGTTTATTAAATCTTATTTTGTCCTGATGATAATTGCCCCTGTCCTAAACATATTCAGCAAGGAAGCGGAAGAAAAGACGCAACGTTATGTTGTGTTGTCTTTCTTCCTGTTTGAGGCCATTTATGGTTGGGTTACAGGAGGTAGACGTTTTTTTGTAGATGGGTATGGCCCTCTTCATTTCATAGGATTGTATTTGACGGCTCAATATATTCATTGTCATCTACAAAAAGAAACGGTTCCTGTGATCTTAAAGAAAATATTTACTCTCCCGAAATGGGTTGATTTGAGTATCTTTCTCATTTCAGTCATCATGAATACTGCTCTTGTGGTTACAGGTATTTATTTGATGAAAAGTTCAGAATCTATACATGGGCTTGTTTATGCTTATAGTAATCCCATTACTATAATTGGGGCTTTGTACCAATTGCTTTTCTTCTCAAAGGTAAAGATGCCTTACGTTAAAGTTATTAATTGGCTTGGAGCCAGTAGTTTTGCGGTGTACCTTTTTCATGGAGAAACGACTATTCGAAATAGCTATTTCTGTCCTATCATCCAGAATATATATAATGATTATTCTGGCGTTGCATGTGTTGGTATGATATTTCTATTCCTATGTTTTATCTATATGGTGTCAATTTCCATTGACCAGTTGAGAATATTGTCATGGAATAGAATTTATAAATAAACATTCCATAGATATATATGAAAATATTATTGTTTTATCCTTGGTTTAACAAGTGGCATATGATGCAAAATTTCATCGCTATTAGGTGATTAATTTAATGATAAGACCATGGGGAAATAGGATAAGTATTTAAAAATGATAAAATAAATTATAAAAAATGAAAGTTTTAATACTATATCATGTATCACACCAAAATGTTCTAATGGATAGTCTATGTGAAAACATAAACAAAGAGGGACTTTATGCCGATTCTTTCGATACCACTTCTGTTAGGTTATATTCTCCCAAGGGGAAAAAGATGCCCTTTTGTGTCAGGTTGTACAAATTGACAAGACGATTGCCCCGTGGGAAGCATTTTCTTGAAAGACTTTTTCTTCATAAGATTATCTTATTCCTGATCAGGGACTATGATATAATTGACATACAATCTTTATTCTTACCAATGTATAAAGATCTTGTCACTATATTTAAAGAAAAAGGCAAAAAAGTGAAAGTGCAAATGTGGGGGACTGATTTTTATCAATATAGTTTTGAACCGTCTTGGTATAATTGGCAAAAAACAGTGTTAGAGAATGCTGATATTATACAAGTCGGGACTAAAGCGATGAAAAATGATTTTGACAAAAGGTTCCCTGAACTTGAGAAGAAATTAAGAATAGGTATTTTTGGTAATCAGCATTTAGATGATTTGATAGACTTCAAAAATCATCCTGAAAAAAATGATTTAAGTTTTCTATCGGGGGATTATAAAGGAAAGCTAATAGTTACATGTGGTTATAATGCTTATCCAAGGCAACAACATATAATAATGATTGAAGCTATAAACAAGCTCCCTTCCCAATTACTTGATTACCTTTATGTGATTTTTCCAATGACATACTTAAGGGATGATGCATATTTGAAGAAAGTAAATGAGGCCTTAAAAAATGTTCGATTTAAATATGAGATTATTAACAATTATATGACAGAGCATCAACTGTTTTCGCTAAGGATGATAACAGATTTATATGTTAATATTATCAAAACCGATGTCCTATCTGGCTCAACTCAAGAACATTTGTTTTGTGGAAATGCTGTAATTGTAGGTGAATGGCTACCCTACAATATATTTGATGAAAATAAATTATGTTACAAAAAAACATCATTATCACAATTAAGTAACAATATTTATGACACCCTTGTCAATATTGAAGATTTCAAAAGAAGATGTGTTGATAATCAAGACCGATTGTACGCCATAGCCTCTTGGAAAAGTGCAGTGTCCAATTTCGTTTCTATTTATAGGGAGATGTACAATTTGTTATGATGGCATTAAGGCTGAAATGAATAAAATAATATTGAATGGAACAAACAATCGTAACAACAGTTATAACCACTCATAACAGGTCACAGCTATTGCGTCGGGCAATAGAAAGTGTATTGTCACAAACGTATTCCCCAATAGAGTGTATCGTAGTGGATGATAAGTCTACCGATAATACCAAGGAAGTGTGTGATGAATTCCCTACCGTACATTACATCTATATTCCTCCTGAAGAAAGCAAGGGGGGAAACTATGCTCGAAATAAAGGAATAAAGGCGGCAAAAGGTGAGTATGTTGCTTTTCTTGACGATGACGACTATTGGTTACCCGAGAAAATCGAGAAACAAGTCAAGTTGATAGAAAGACATGAGTGTGACCTTGTCTATTGTGGACGTACTTATGAAATCATAACCAGTGAAGGGATCCAATACAGAAATCAAATACCAGGACAAGAATGTACAGGAAATATCAGTAGTAAAATCCTTGAGGAGATATTTACAACAACTTCATGCACCATGGCGAAGCGTCAGAAGTTGATTGATATTGGCATGTTTGATGAAAGTCTGAAGTTTTGGCAAGAATATGAGCTACAGATAAGATTAGCCCAGTATCATCCATTTTATTGTGTATGCGAACCACTTGTCGTCTATCGTTGTGACATCAATGACAGGCAGCGGCTTACAAATAAGTATTATGAATGGAGAAATGCAGTCAAATATATTCGCGAGAAACATAAGGCCCTCTATCAGAAACAATCTCTAAAAGAAAAAATATGTACATGGCAGATGACAACCTATGACGGAATCGGTAGGGCTAAATCATCGGGGTTGATATTGCTTTCAATGTATCTGAAGACATTGCTTTTCATTACCCATATTCCAAGAAAAGTGGAGAAAGTATGTTCACTTCTCACGAAGTGATATTAATATTGTATAGTTTATATGAAGGTCGTAGCAGTTTCACCCTACAATTACCGAGATGCCTTCAACTTTAAGATGGCACCGTATGAAGCGTGGAGAAGGGTAGGGGGGCAAGTGATGACCAGCCATTATCCATGGCGAAAGCTGCATTACTTTGCTTTCAGAATTGACTTGCCTAACTTGTGGAGGAATAAAAGAACCGCTCAATTACGTTTTGTACAGCCACAGTCAATTTATTTTGACACTTTCCCAGATTATACGTTTCGTGAAATTATTCCGATGGTATGGGACTGTTGGCCTATGTTTTTTGAAAAAACATGCCGATGGTTTCGGCGACATCAAGTGAGGACGGCGATATTTACGTCGTCACAGACGGCTGAGAGGATGCGACAGCGATTCCCGAAGATGAATATCATGACGGTTACAGAGGGAATAGCAACTGACATGTTTGAAGAAGGTCAGAGGCTGACGGACAGATGTGTTGCACTATATGAGATAGGTAGCGTCGGGCGTGGCTATTTCCGAAAAAAATATCCTGAGGAATATAAGCGGCTGTTTACAAAGCCTGTAGATTGGGGGCTCAGGACTCATGATGATTATAAGCGTCTGCTTCAGAACGCGCAGATGACGGTGATATTCCCGCGTAGCATAACACAGCCGGAAATGGCACAAGGCATTGAGACGCTGACACAGCGCTACTGGGAGTGCATGCTCTCGCGAATCCTAATGGTGGGACATGCGCCAAAAGAGCTGACAGATCTTGTTGGCTATAATCCTGTGATAGAGCTGGACATGGAGCATGATCTGGAACAGATTGAGGGTATTCTTGCTGAAATTTCAAATCCTGTCTACCAGGAACTTGTTGACCGAAACCGAGAGACGGCCCTAAAAATGGGTTCGTGGGATATTCGGATGAAACAGGTGATGGAGTGGCTGAGAGGATTGGGGTATGAGATGTAAAAACGAAAACGAAACGCTGACGCTACGAAACGCTGCGCTACGATAACGTGAACGAAGATGGGAGATGCTTGCATCTTATTTGTTCTATTTGCTTGACAAACAAATTCGGATATTGCTATGGAAACAATAACGGCTGTAGTGGTGACATATAACCGGCGGGAGTTGCTGATACGATGCATTGAGCACCTGCGTCTTCAGACGGTACGGTTGAACAATATCATTGTGATGAACAACGGATCGACGGACGGAACGGTGGAGTGGTTGGACGGTCAGACAGACCTGGACGTTATCCATCAGGAGAATGTAGGTGGGGCGGGCGGCTTTTATCGTGGTATACAACACGCATACGACCGTGGTTACGACTGGATATGGTGTATGGATGACGATGTGTATCCAGAACCTGACTGTTTAGAGCAGTTGTTGAAACAAGATGACGAAAGAGTAGGGATCCTCTGTCCGCTGCGACGACAAGAAGGAAAGGTGTTTGTCACGGAAGTGAGACGATTTAACCTTACCAATGCCTTCCAATCGCTGCATGTCCATTCGCTCAGCCCGGATGACGTGAAGGGAAGGGACTACGTTCGTATAGAGGGTATAGCTTTTGAAGGTCCTCTCATCAAGGGTGAGGTTGTTAAGCGGATAGGTCTGCCGAACAAAGAACTGTTCCTGCTATATGATGATAGTGACTATGGATACAGGACGGTGCTTGCCGGGTATGAGATACGGTTGGTGGTCGGTGCCGTCCTTAACAAGGAACTGTTCTTCGTGGGTGACAGCAGGGAGACGCAGGTGCAGAAGGGTAAATGGAAATTGTATTACCATATACGCAATACGGCGTTTTTTAACCGTTGCTACGGAAAGAATCTGTTGGTGAGGCATCTTCGTCCGATTGCCGTGCTACTGCAATATGAGGGCTATGTGTTGAAGAACATTTTGTTTAATAAGAAGTATGAACTGTCTGATATGGCCACTTTCTATCAGGCCTATCGTGACGGCGTGAAAAGGAAACTTGGAAAACGAAAAAGTCATTAATACGATGGAGAAATATGATTATTTGATAGTGGGGGCCGGTCTTTTTGGAGCCACTTTCGCCTATCGGGCAAAAGAGGCAGGAAAGCGATGCTTAGTGATAGACAAGAGAGCGCATCTTGGCGGGAATGTGTATTGTGAGAACATTGAAAACATCAATGTTCATAAGTATGGGGCGCACATCTTCCATACGTCGAACAAAGAGGTGTGGGACTTCGTGAACGCCATCGTTCCCTTCAACCGCTATACGAACTCGCCGATAGCGAACTATAAGGGGGAGTTGTATAACCTGCCCTTTAACATGAACACGTTTAACCGCCTTTGGGGCGTCAGGACGCCAGAAGAGGCGAAACGTAAGATAGAAGAGCAGCGGGCCGAGGCTGTGGCAGCGTTAGCAGGTCGTGAGCCGGCCAACTTAGAGGAGCAGGCGCTGACACTGGTAGGTAAGGACGTCTTCGAGAAACTGATCAAAGAATATACGGAGAAGCAGTGGGGACGTCGATGTACGGAGCTTCCAGCCTTTATCATCAAGCGACTTCCCGTCCGCCTGACGTACGACAACAACTACTTCAATGATAAGTACCAGGGTATACCGATTGGTGGGTATAATAAGTTGATAGAGGGATTGCTGGATGGCGTGGAATGTAAGGTGGATACAGATTTCTTTCAGTCAGAATACCGAAACTGGAAAGAGTATGCTGACAAGTTGGTCTTTAGTGGTCCTTTGGATGAATATTTTGATTTTCAGTTAGGACGGTTGGACTGGCGCACGGTGACGTTCAAAACGCGCATAGAAAAAACTCCCAACTATCAGGGTAATGCTGTAGTAAACTACACATCGCACGATGTTCCCTACACCCGTGTCATTGAGCATAAGCACTTTGAGATGTTCGGGCAGGAGGTTTACGACTGTCCGCAGACGGTCATTAGCGAAGAGTATAGCACCGAGTACAAGGAGGGTATGGAGCCTTACTATCCTGTCAATGACGAGCGAAACAATACTTTGGCAGACGCCTATCGCGAAATGGCATCGAAAGAACAGGACGTCATCTTCGGCGGCCGTCTTGCTGAGTACAGGTACTATGATATGGCACCGATTATCGAGAAGGTGCTGAGAATGGATTGAATAAATTGTATCAATTCGTGAAATTCGCGTATAATTCACGATATGTGAGATGCAGACAGTTTCTGTCACATAGATTAATGAATTTTACTCCAAAATTTGGCTGTTTCAAATGTAAGCATCCAACCCCTTTTTAGGTGGTGTCGGAATTAGTCGTTACTTTTGTGCCATGATTCTAAAATAGGAGGTTATGGCAATAAACAGTAAAGACATTGAAACCCTCTGGCAGCGGTATTCTTGAGGGTGTTGGCAAGGGCATCTCAGTCGCCCAATATTTTGAATCGAATGGTGTTCCTTATCACACATTTGAGAAATGGTATAAGAAGAAGTACTCTCAGTCAGGCATAGTAGACTGTGTTGTATCTAGCGAGTCCGATGGGCCTCTGCAGGTTTCTGGGGGTGGTAAATCTGGTCTGTCTAATACAGACAAGCGTGGAGATGTTTATGTATCCTATGTCAACATCGGTCTGAGCAATGGTATCAAGGTAGAGCACCACAGGTTGAACTATGGTGAGTTGGTATGCTTCATCAATAAACTCCAGTCGTTATGTTCGGTCTGAGTGGTGCTACTAAATTCAAGTATATCCCTAACTACAAGGATATGCGCGGAGGATATGACAAGCTTCGCGGTGTTGTCAGTGCTCTTGACGGCAGGATGGAGGAAGGTACGGCCTACGTGTTTACTTCCAGGAACCAGAAACTGGTGAAGATCATCCGCCATGAGCATAATGAGTGCCAACTGTATATGCAGAAGTACGATCACGGCATGAGTTTCGTACGGCTGGAATTTGACGGGACCAAGCCAATATATGTTTTGGAATGGAAGTACCTTACCGTCCTGTTGAGTTGTCCTGTCATCAAGAGAATCGATTCGATGGAAGTGAAATATGATGAAGATGCAACGTAAAGACCAGAAGTGGTGTTAAAAATGCGTAAATCACCATGGCAGAAAAGAGCTTGTGTATTGCTTAATATGCTGACGGCCAGACATTTACATACCGATTACGGATGTATTTTAAGGCACTTTGGAGTTGCCGTAGCGTCTTGTCATGGCATGTCACATAGGGCTGTATTGCCGTCTGTATATAGGGGCTTAATGTGCTTTAAATGCCTGATTTATAGATTGTTAAATAGTATTTATATAGTTGTGAATACCATAGAAAGTGAGTACCTTTGCGTAGCAAAAGTTCCATATTATGGCAGATCAACATAAACTATGCGTGAAGAAAAACTAGGGCTAAAGGTTATGGCAAAAAAAGGGGGATGCTTTGTTATTAGTTGATTAAAGGGAAGAAATAATGAAAATATTGCATTTGTTACCTGGACTCAAGGTTGGCGGGCAGGAGACGATGATAGTCAATATAGCCAATGAACAAGTGAAGACTGAAGACGTCATTGTCATGATTATCAATGATGATTATGATGAACATCTTTTGTCTTTATTTGATAAAAAGGTTGATATTGTTCTTTTAGGGCGTCCGCGTTCGTCAAGGAATCCATTGTGGTTGCTGAAATTGAACTATAAGATATGGAGGCTGCATCCGTATGTTGTTCATTCCCATTATGAGAAAATTATAAGTTATCTAATAAGAACTGGTTACAAGTTTGTTTATACCATTCATGATACAACTATTCCTTCTACTGATTTGGAGCGAAACATAAACACTTGTGCAATCTCAAAATGTGTACAGGAAGATGTAATCAGAAGAACTTCTTTAAAGCCTATCGTTATATATAATGGGATAAAAGTAGAAAGCATTAAACAGGCAAGATGTGTAAATCCTTACTCAAATAAAAAGCCGTTCAAAATAGTACAAGTAAGTCGCCTTGCCCATGAAAAAAAAGGTCAACATATACTAATTAATGCCATTTCCATTTTGGCAAATAAAGGGTATACAAATTTGCAATTAGACTTTATCGGAGACGGTAACTCGCGAGAATATCTTGAAGAATATACAAAAGAATTAAGTTTATATAACGTAAGTTTTTTAGGGACAATGCCTGTAAAATTCCTCCAAGAACACTTATGTGAATATAATCTATTTGTCCAGCCTTCCCTTTTTGAAGGATTTGGTTTAACTGTAGCAGAAGCAATGGCAGCTAAAGTTCCCGTGTTAGTATCAAATATAGAAGGACCATTGGAAATTATAGAACATGGTGAATTTGGTTGGACCTTTGTAAAGGGTTCTGCAGCCGATTGTGCAGATAAAATTGAACAGATAATAAAATGCAATAAAGAAACATTGCAAAAGCGAATAGATGATGCATGGAATCATGTATATAATTGCTTTAGTGTGAAAATGACTGCTAAAAACTATATCGTTTTTTATAAAAATGTCAAATAGATATGCGAATAATATATTGTTTAGACGAAATGAGCCATCCCGGTGGAATAGGTCGTGTGACATCGTTAAAAGCAAACTGGTTAGCAGAACATGGACATGACGTTTGGATAGTATCGTCAAACCAATGCAATGAAAAAGATTATTTTGAATTGCATCCGATGGTGAAGAGAAAAGACTTTGCAATAGGCTTTCAGTTAGGTATAGATAATAGAAACCTTATCATGAAGGCGATACGTAAAATTGGTAAAATGCATAAATATCGTGAAAGTTTAGAGACTTTGATAAATGATATCAAACCGGATATTGTCATTTCTACTTTTACAAATGATTCTGATTTCTTGTATAAATTCAAAGATGGAAGTAAAAAAGTTATAGAGTTCCATTTTAGTCATGATGGGTTTAAAAGCCAAATGAAATATGGACAACAAACTTTGAAGAATAAGTTGTTATTGTTATATCGATTAAAGAAACATGAATGGATAGCAAAGAAATATGATGCATTTGTGGTACTGACAGAAGAGGATGCAGAGGCATGGCGAGGATATAGTAATCTGCATATAATACCAAATATGTTGTCGTTTGAGCCGAAAGAAATTTCTACTTGTATGAATAAGCGCGCGATAGCAGTGGGGAGACTGGATTTCCAAAAGAAGTTTGATAGACTTATTGATATATGGGCGCTTGTTAATAAAAAATGTCCAGATTGGAGATTGGATATATTTGGTAAAGGTCCAGATAGAGAGATGCTACAGGCTCAGATAAATAATCTTGGGTTAGAAGGGGTAATTTCAATACTGGAACCAACTAAGAATATTGAAAAAGAATACGCAAATTCGTCAGTGTATGTTATGACATCAACCTATGAAGGCTTACCAATGACATTGTTGGAGGCAACTTCTATGGGTATTCCATGTGTTGCATATGGATGCAAATGTGGACCACGTGACATTATTGATAATGATATTAATGGCTATTGTGTAGAGGAAGGGAACAAAAATGATTATGTAAAGAAATTAGTAGAATTATTAAATAACAAAGAGAAGAGAATTTCATTTGGGACAATGGCAAAAAAAAAAGCTTCAAATTATACAATAGATTCAATAATGAGCAAATGGACTTCACTCTTTAAAGAATTGTGTAATTGTAATTACTAATAAGAATCAAATGAATTCAATAGCAAAATTCTTCACGATTTACTGGATACTTTACTTCCCACTGTGTATCGCTTATTACGATGTGGCCGGTTTCCAGAGTGTGGACGAGGTGATGACGGCCGTCCTTATCGTTTATACATTTATGATGAAAAGGCACCCGGATACGAACCCTGAGCCGTGGAGGGAGTATTTCCGTTTTCTATGTATTCTTGTTTTCTTCGTGATCTACTCGCTCATCAGGCAGGTGAACGTGGCAGGAGCAGTATGGATTGAATTCGTGCAGCAGATGCGTCCGTACTCGATCATCTACTGTACATGGATACTGAACCCGCAGTTCACTGAGAAACAGAAGAGATGGATGCTGACGGCAATGATAGCGACATTAGCATCGTGGATATACTACCATCCGGCGACAATAGAGAACGCCAACGCAGAATTCCCGGTGTTAGGACAGTTGGCGATATGTACGGGTATGACCTATTATCTGTTTACCGAGGAAACGAGGAAAAACAAATGGATTGCACTGGCCATTGTGTTTGCAGGACTGTTGGCACCGAAGTTTAAGTTTCTGGGCGAGGTGGTGTGCTTCATCGCCATGCTGTTCTACGTCAAGGGTAAGCTGGACTTCAAATCGCCAAAGACCATCGTCGTTGTTACGCTCATCATGATTGTTGTGATTATGGTGACGTGGACGAAGTTCGACCAGTATTATGTCTCGGGATGGAGCAACGAGGCATTGGCACGGCCGATGACGTATAAGACATCACTACAAATACTGTGGGACTACTTCCCGTTAGGGCCTGGTATGGGTACGTTTGCGTCGTGGGGAGCGGCAGAGTATTATTCGCCCCTGTATTATCACTACCATCTGAATGAAATCTGGGGATTGCAACCGAATTTTAATGTGTTTATTGCGGATGCTTTCTATCCTACGCTGTCGCAGTATGGCGTTGTGGGTATCATCCTCTTCTGTATTTTCTGGAAACGGCGACTGACGGCGCTGAACGCGATAGAGGATGTGCGGTACTATCGCATCGCTGTCATCACTTTCTTCTGCTTGGTGATTGAGCAGACCGCAGACACGTCGTGGCTGTCGGGAAAGGGTATGGGATTCTGTATGCTAATTGGATTGTGCTTGAACGCAAATCGTAACGAAAGCGAAGAAAACGAAGAGTGGAATGAAAATGAAGAAGATGATGATTTGGAAGATATTGATAAAGTTGAGTCTGGTACCGAGCTATCTGTGGGATGAGCTGTGGGCGCTAGTCTGGAAGCGGGGAATGAAGTATTGTGGTAAAGGAGTTTACCTTCGACCGATGTCATCGGATATCAAGGGACTGTGGAACTTGTCGGTAGGGGATGGAACGTCTATCCCGAAAGGCAGTACTATATATTGTACAGAGGCGCCATTGACTATTGGACGGAAGGTGATATTTGGACCAAATCCCACCATCATTACAGGTGACCACCGGATAGATTTGATAGGGAAATATATCATTGATGTGACGGTAGATGAGAAACAGCCAGAGAATTATGCACCCGTTGTGATTGAAGATGATGTGTGGTGTGGGGCGAATGTGACTATCCTGAAGGGTGTGACCATTGGACGTGGTAGTGTGATTGCTGCTGGGGCAGTCGTCACGAAGTCGTTTTCTCCTTATTCTATCATAGGCGGTGTACCCGCTAAACTCATTAAGATGAGATTCACGGAAAAGGAAATCCGTGAGAATGACCGTTTACTATATAAATAGTTTAGAATGGGGGAGACGAAGCGCAGGATGATAAAAGGAATGATGTGGGTGGCTATTGACAAATATTCTGTTTTAAGCATCAACATCATCGTTTCGATGGTACTTGCGCGATTATTAGATCCCTCAGATTTTGGTATTGTCACGTTAGCAAGTATTTGTTTGGCTTTTATAAGTATGCTATCGGGTATGGGGTTGGGTCCGGCAATTATCCAACAAAAGGATATGACTCAGAAAGACATAGACTCAACATTCACTTTTACAATTCTTATTGGAGCATTCTTCTCTCTTGTTTATTTCGGATTGTCATGGCCTATTGCTCATTTCTATCACAATGAGCAGTTGGTGCCTATATGCCAGTTGTTATCTCTTACATTCTTTTTGGGAACGATTAATAGCCTTCCAGAAACTTTGATGGTGAAACATCAAAAGTTTAAGGAAAATGCAATCAAGTCATTGCTTCTTGTTATTATTACGGGGCCAATATCCATCATTGCAGCTTGTAATGGAATGGGGGTTTATTCATTGATGATATCCCCTTTTGTATATGCAATCGGTGTCTTTTTATACAATAGGAGATATTTTCCTTGTAATATAGATTTTCATTTTTCATTCGATCCGATTAGAAAAATGGCTTCCTATTCAACATATCAACTCCTCTTTCAATTTGTAAACTATTTTTCAAGAAACCTAGACAAGCTGATTATTGGACATTGGATTTCAATCACAGCGTTAGGCTATTATGATAAATCATATCGTCTGATGCAAATGCCACAAAATAATTTAGGATCAATTCTGAATACTGTTCTACAACCTAATTTTTCCCAATACCAGGATGATAAAGTTACAATGTCAGATAAATATTTGAGGGTTGTTTCTTCAATAGCTGCAATAAGTTTCCCTTTAGGTATTACATTGTGTCTTTGCGGACCAGAACTAATTATATTGTTATATGGAGCAAAATGGGAAGCTGCCATACCATGTTTTCAGATTTTGGCATTGAGTATTCCTTTAACGATGATTAATTCAACAACAGGTGCTATTTATCGAGCAAGTAATGCAACTAAGTATTTGTTCTATGTGGGAGTCGTTAATTCAGGATTAATGATTATCGCTTTTATCATTGCTTCCTATTGGGGAGGGAACATTGAATCTATAGCATTAGCATGGACATTATTAAATATATGGGCATTTTGTTTTACTTTTACGATAATGTATAGAATTGTGTTCAAATCACAAGTTCGTAGAGTGATAAGGGTTATTGTTAAACCATTTATAAATAGCATTATTCTTTGGGGTGTATTAGGTGCGATTTCTTATTTTTGCAACTATCCTCTTTTTGCTATGGCAGTGATTAAATTGCTTTTGGCATTTATAGTTACACTTGTGTTTATGCAGATTAGTGGTGAACTTGATGTTTTATCACGAATAAAAAGTAAAAGATTATATGGTTATTGAATATCGTTCCTTCTCGGATATGAACGAAGCAATACTTCGTAATCTCAATAAGTTGCCTCGTGATATAGACCTTATTGTAGGCATTCCGAGGAGTGGGATGCTTCCTGCCAATCTTATAGCATTATATTTAAACAAACCGTTTACAGATATTGATTCTTATGTCAAGGGCCATATCTATTCCTCATATGGTAGAGGTCGCTGTAATTCTTCTGCGGAGATTAAGAAAGTGCTCATTATGGATGACAGTATTCAGTTTGGAAGAGCACAGGAAGAAACTTATCAGAAGTTGGAAAAGATTAGAACGGAGAATGCCCCTGAATATCTTTTTGGCGTAGTGTATTCGTCCAAAGATGGTATTACAAAAGTGGATTTTTATTGTGAAATAATTGAAAGGAAACGCGTCTTCCAGTGGAATCTTTTTCATCACAGAACAATAATACCACATTCTTGTTTTGATATTGATGGCGTGTTGTGCCCAAATCCAGAGATTGACGATGATGGTCCAGAATATTCTGCCTATATATCCAATGCTCCAGTATTATATAAACCTTCTGTAGAAATAGATACAATTGTAACAACAAGATTGGAGAAATATAGAGGTATCACAGAAGAATGGTTGAATAATAATGGCATTAAATATAAATACCTGGTGATGCTGAATATGCCGACAAAGGAAGAACGGATAAAATGGGGTAAACATGGATTGTTTAAGGGAGATGTTTACAAGAAATCGGATTGTATCCTATTTGTTGAGAGTTCATTACATCAGGCAAAAGATATTGTTAGGGTTTCTCACAAACCTGTGTTTTGTATTGAAACCTTTTCCATGCTGAATGATGAGCAGGCTATAATGAGAGATGCAGTGTATCGTAGATGGGAGAAAATCAAATCCTTTGTAAAAATGGGTTTAAAATGGAAGAAACTGTAAATTACTCCATCATTATTCCCCACTATGACATACCTGAGTTGCTGATGCGATGCCTACGCAGCATTCCTGTACGCCCGGATGTGCAGGTGATAGTTGTGGATGATTGTAGCCCTGAAGCTGACAAGTACATGGATAATTATCCAGAATTGTCACGTCCTTATCTGGAATTCTATAGTACGTCTGAAGCTGGGAGTGCAGGAAAGGCTCGTAACGTCGGTCTTAGCTTTGCTAAAGGTAAATGGATTATTTTTGCAGATGCGGATGATTTTTTCGTTGAGGATTTTGAGACGAACTTCCTAAATAAATATGTAGATGAAAGAAAGGACATTATCTATTTTAATTGCAGAAGAGTCTTTTCTGACGATATAACCAAGGCTTCCAATCGCTCAATGTATATTGATGATATCTTCAATGGTTATAAAGAGAATGGAGATGATAAACCATTCAGAATCTCATATATTTCGCCTTGGGGGAAGTTTTTTAGGCGACAACTAATAGATAAGTATAATATACGGTTTGACGAGACAAAATATGCAAATGATTTGTACTTCGTAGTCTCTGCGGGATGTAAAGCTGAAAGTGTTTTGATAATTGATTTGCCTTTATATGTGGTTACTGAAAGAGAAGGGTCTTTGGTGTCAAATTATTGCAGGAAAAAAGATGAATTAAAAATAAGAACGAGTGTCGCATTTCGGACACAACACCTGCTTCAGCAAAATGGATATGATTTAAAATCAGTTCATGTAGATTCCAAATTATTAAGCATGATTCAATTCTCTGAATACAGATTGTTATTTAAGAGTTTTCATAGCTTGCCTAACTATGGCATATCAAAAATAGACACTTTGAAACGTCTTTTCCTTGCTCGAAAAAAAAATATATTATGGTATGTGGCCATGTTTGTTGTCGATAAATGGCTATATTTTACACGAAAGAAACAGAATATCATATTGCATGATTCATCTGTTTGATGAAACTCCCCAATTATAAAAGATGAATATCGCAATTGTTGTCATTGCATATAACAGATTAAAGAGCCTCCAAAGATTGGTAAAAACGTTGGAGAATGCCTTCTATGACGGCGATTCTGTCAACCTGATAATTAGTGTAGATCGTAGCGACAATAATGAGACGGAATGCTGGGTGAAGGGGTACCTGTGGTGTCATGGCAGTTATGAAGTGAGAAATCATCAAGTGCATCTTGGCCTCAGAAATCACATCATGGAATGTGGCGATATCGTCATGGATTACGATGCAATTATAGCCTTGGAAGATGACATCACAGTAACTCCTAATTTTTATCGTTTTGCCAAACAATGTGTTCAGCGGTACAGTGACGACGAACGCATTGCAGGAATCAGTTTGTATAGCTTTGTTCGAAACTTTCAAAATTCCCTGCCTTTTGATCCTGTCAAATCAGAATATGACGTTTTTTTTATGAATATTGCTCAGTCATGGGGGCAGGTGTGGATGAAAAAGCAGTGGATGGACTTTCGTGCTTGGTACGACAAGAAGGCACAGGCGATGAAGTATGCGCCACATCTTCCGAATATATGGCGTTGGGAGGAGTCTTCATGGCTGAAGTACCATATCAAATACTGCCTCGAGTGTAACAAATATTTCGTTTACCCTTACTATTCACTCTCCACGAACAATCAGGAGGCAGGTATACACACTGTTCACGCAGACACATACAGTCAGTCCATACTGCTGGCCCTTCCGCAACAACGTTTTAATTTGGTCGGGTTGGATGATGCCATTGTGAAATACGATGCATTCTTCGAGGCGAAGTTCCTGGCGCAATATCTGGGTGTGGATGACGATGACCTCTGTGTAGACTTCCACAACGAGAAGCTCAACCGCCTCGGCAAGAGATATTGGCTGACAACATCGTCGCAACCATATGGAGTTGTGTGCTCGTTTGCGCTTCAGCTGAAACCATACGAACTTAATGTGATTCAGAACAGGGAAGGATACCAGTTATTTCTCTATGACACCTCTATCTCTGGAGTTCCACCTAAGATAGACAAGTTGGCATTGTATCACTACCTATATAATGATAGTTTGGAGTGCTCGATAAGTATATTGGGCAGGGTTGGTGTTGTCAAATATTTAGTTTTTCACAGTTTGGGGAATAAAATAAAACAGCTGAAGAAATTCTTGAACTGTTAGCCAACAAAATGATAATGCTGTTTTGATCATGAGTCTTCTAGAATCGCTAATGTCCCTGCGCAGATTAATGATTTGGGGGCTGAGATGTTTTCCTTCAAAAGGGGTATTCGGTGCCTTTGGCAAGAATTCCATCATGGACTATCCTGTGATGATAGATAGTATAAAGTCAGTATTTGTTGAATCTGACGTCACGGTGCGCGATAATTTCAGAATCATCAATACGCCAAACGAGAAAGTTGTCATCAGGCAGTATTCGGTAATATCGAGTGGTGTAACCATTATCACCAACAGCCACAGAAGCACCGTGGGTATCCCCCATTTCCTGTTAGGACCGAGCCACTTCAACGACAAGACAGGCGATGTAAAGATAGAAGAAGATGTCTGGGTGGGGGCTGATGCCACTATCCTTGCAGGTGTGAAATTGGGGCGTGGGTGTGTGGTTGCGGCAGGTGCTGTTGTAACCAAATCAGTGCCTCCATACACATTGGTGGCGGGTGTGCCGGCAAGGATAATGAAAAGGGTATTTACTGTTGAGCAGATTGCTCAGCATGAGAGGGAACTTTATCCTCCTGAAATGAGACTTAGGTGTGAAGAGCTTGCTGCCTTATCTGCTATTCACTATCAGGATGATACTATATTTGGAACCGACGCTGTGAAAGACGAGAAAGAGCTGGCAGTATTAAATAGTTTAAAGAAGGAACTACATTATGTCGACTGGAAAGGATAGGGTATCGGTCATCACTGTGTGCCGGGATGCACAAACAAAAATTAAACAGACGATATTGTCTGTTGTCAGCCAGACATATAGCAATATAGAGTATATAGTCATTGACGGCCAGTCTGCTGATGGTACTGCAAACATTTTAGAGGAATTTTCAGACAAAATAGACATCTATGTCAGTGAAAGGGATAACGGCATCTTTGATGCTATGAACAAAGGGATCGGAATGGCTAAAGGGGATTGGCTTTGTTTTATGAATGCGGGAGATATGTTTGCTCACGAGAATGTTATCAAGGACGTGTTCGCAAATGGGGCTGATTATGATAAAGCAATGGTTGTCTATGGCGATTTCATGATGTCAGGCTGCCATAAAACGATAAAAGCATCAGATATGGCGATGATAAAGCACAGAATGCCATTCTGTCATCAGAGTTCATTTATAAAAAACCAGGGATTTCGCTTTAGAACAGACTTACAGATTGCCTCTGACTATGCCTTGTTCTATGATATATATAAAACGTACGGACCATCTGCTTTTATTTACACAGGGAACTGTGTGTCGATATATGATATGAATGGGGTTTCTATTCATAACCTGAAACAGCTTTATAAGGAATACTACAGATTGTTTATCGAACATAAGCAGTATATTTATGGTTATTACTATTGGATTATGTCTTTCCTCAGAAATCTTAAACATCGTCTTTGAAATCGTATATGCCTAAGATATCAGTAATCATGAGCGTGGGGAATATCCTCACAGACTGGTTGTGTCAGTCGGTAGAGTCCATACTAAGGCAGACGTTTACAGATTTTGAGTTTATCATTGTGTGCGACATTCCGGATAATAGGAATGTTGTATCATTGTTAAAAGACTATGCAAAGAAGGATAATCGGTGTATATTGATATGTAACGACAAACCAACAGGTGTGGCAAAGTCGGTGAATAGGGGACTGAAGATTGCCCGAGGAAAATATATTGCCAGAATGGATGCGGATGATGTGTCTGAAATTAGCCGATTGGAAAGACAGTATGCCTATATGGAGGCTCATGGTGATGTCATATTGCTTGGTAGTAATATTCATTTTATTGGAAATGAATCTTTTCTTAAACTAAGTGACAATATCAAATATGATAATCTATCCATTAAGGCAGAGATGATATTGGGCAATTGTGTCGCACAGTCATCAGTGATGATAAGGAAGAAGGCTTTGGAGGATAACAGACTGATGTATGATGAGAAAATGAACTGCTGTGAGGACTATCATCTGTGGGAACAACTGATGGTGTGTGGGAAATTTGCTTGTCTGAAGGAAAAACTGGTAAGGCACAGGCTATCAGAACTGCAGATATCGAAACAATTCAGGGATGACATGAAACTGCAAGCAGAAAAAATCAGGGGTAGAATACAGATTACATGGTTGAAACGCAACGGATATTCGTCTTTTTCTGCGGATGACCTGAAATATCATGCTTTTTCTGTTCTTTCCAGGCTTAAAAAAGACTCGAAGGTAAAAGGTACGCTTGAGTATAAAGCTTTCCTGCAATATGTATATCTTGAATCAAAAGACAAGGAGAAGAACCTTTTCACTCCATTCTTGAATGGAGATGTACGGTATATGAGTATATGGAACATAGCAAGAATGATAAAGAGATGCATGTGGTGATTGTGGCACCTTCATTGAAGGTTGAAAATAATGTCAGCGGTGTTTCTGCAGTCACTAATTTTATTATTGCACATAACAAGGAGTGTGAGTATACGCACTTCTTGCAGGGGAAGAGTGATGGGGAGAGCGGAGCGCTGAAACGTATCGTGAGGATATGGAGGAATTATAGGAGGTGGAAGGGGGACGTGAACGATAACGTCCGCTCGACCTTGGTCGCTTCGCTTGCGAAGAACGATAACGTCAACGTAAACGTCAACGATAACGTCCGCTCGACCTTGGTCGCTTCGCTTGCGAAGAACGATAACGAGGACGAAGACGAAAACAAAAACGAAAACAGTAGGGAGTTGGTATAGTTAAGGTGATAAATCTGAGAAATCTGTGCTATCTGTGGTCAAAATATATATGGTTAATGTTCTAGTGAAGCTGAGCTTGGTGCCGGGATGGCTGTGGGATAGGCTGTGGGCAACGGTATGGAAGCGGGGGATGAAATACTGCGGACGGGGTGTGTACCTGCGCCCGATGTCGTCGGACATCAAGGGACTGCATAACCTGTCGGTGGGCGACGGGACGTCGATACCGAAGGGGAGTACGTTCTACTGTACGGAGGCACCGCTGACCATCGGCAAGAAGGTGATCTTCGGTCCGCGACCGACAATCATCACGGGTGACCACCGCATAGACCTGATAGGGAAGTACATCATCGACGTGACGGTGGAGGAGAAACTGCCAGAGAACGATGCACCGGTGGTGATAGAGGATGATGTGTGGTGCGGGGCGAACGTAACCATCCTGAAAGGGGTGACGATAGGACGGGGGAGCGTCATTGCTGCCGGAGCAGTGGTGACGCAGTCGTTCCCGCCGTACTCCATCATCGGAGGCATCCCGGCACGGCTGCTGAAAATGCGGTTTACGCCAGAACAAATCAAGGAGCATGAAGAAGGACTACGATAAAAGCCTCCCCCGACCCCTCCGAAGGAGGGGAGAAAGGGCCTACCCCGACCCTCCCAAAGGGAGGGAGAAGAGAACCCCCGACCCCTCCGAAGGAGGGGAGAAGAGCCATAGAAACGGAGAAACGCAGAGGATATGTCCTCTGCGTTTCTCCGTTTCATTTTGTCCGTGAAGGTCCGTTTTGTCCGATGCAAATATCCATCACGAAGATGAAATTTTGAATAATTTCCCGTAATTTCTTTCAGAATAGAAAACAATTGCGTATCTTTGCAACGTCATTGCAACAAGACAAGCATTCTATGGGACTATATATCAACAAAGGGAATGAGGGGTTCCGTCGTATTCGTAACAGCGAGTATGTGGACAAGACGGAGCTGATAGGTGTGGTGAACAGGACGTTGTTCACGGAAAACTGCTTTACCTGCGTTTCACGTTGTCGTCGGTTCGGTAAGTCAATGGCGGCGAAGATGTTGGCGGCCTACTACGACTATTCTTGCGACTCGCGCAGCTTGTTTGCCGACCTGAAGATTGCCAACGATGAGTCGTTTGAGAAACACTTGAACAAATATCCGGTGATATATCTGGATATGTCTGACTTTGTGACACGATATAGGGATGAGGGCATTGTAGATAAAATAGAGGAACGAGTGGTGTCAGACATCCTGAAAGCCTATCCCCAGGTGGAACGTCAGGATGGTTACGACCTGATGGAC
>JAEEGL011451320.1_pt1 | contig 24758 bp, 24 predicted proteins | sample 9134231 | NCBI WGS metagenome assembly JAEEGL01 (sample SAMN16246548, study PRJNA631951) | gut metagenome | biome: gut microbiome; feature: rumen; material: fiber-attached | host: Bos | place: Iran: Karaj | collected 2018-10
CAAGTCTCCCACAGACATGGGCGTTAACATGGCAGGCTACGGCATCATCGATGATGATGCGGTCCGTGAGGCTGCAAAGCAGGAGATCATCCGCAGATATTACAACACCATGGTCCAGAAGGCTCAGGGCAATGCAGACGAAGGCCAGATCCTGAAGATTGAACTGCTGATGAAGCAGGCAGGCATCCGTCCCGAGGATCGTCCTGTTGTCAGCGCTGCCAAGGTGAAGGCAGAGACCACCGGCGAGCCCGCTGCAGCCATCGAGCTGCCTGACGGACGGGTCATCACCGGCAAGACCAGCCTGCTGCTGGGAGCTTCCTCCGCAATGCTGCTGAATGCACTGAAGGCCCTTGCCGGCATTGAGGATTCCGTGGAGCTCATCTCCCCCGAGACCATCGGCCCCATCCAGGATCTGAAGGTGAACCATCTGGGTAACCACAACCCCAGACTGCACACCGACGAGGTGCTCATCGCTCTGTCCATCTGCGCAGCCACCGATCCTCTGGCAAAGAAGGCTGTCGAGCAGCTGCAGAAGCTGAAGGGCTCCGAAGTTCACTCCAGCGTCATCCTGGCACAGGTGGATCAGAACGTGTTCCGGAAGCTGGGCATCAACCTGACCTGCGAGCCTGTTTACCAGACCAGAAAGCTGTATCACAGATAAGCACTTCCTTACTTTAGAAAGAGTTTTATGAGACTGAGAAATATCACGGGATGCCGCGAGATGATCGCGGAGACCCCTTATGTAGTGGATGAGGAACTGCTGCCCTCTTGCCCCGGCAGCTGGGCGGAGCGCTTTGGCAACAACAACCCCATCCGGATCGAGATCGGCATGGGGAAGGGCCAGTTCATTCACGCCCTTGCCGAACAGAACCCCGACGTGAATTACATCGGCATCGAGAAGTACTCCGCAGTGCTTCTCCGGGCCGTACAGAAGATGGAGGAGAATCCCAAGCCAAACCTCATGTTCCTCCGGATGGACGCGGAAGCCATCGACACCGTCTTCGCAGAGGGCGAAGTGGACCGGATCTATCTGAATTTCTCCGATCCCTGGCCCAAGGACCGGCACGCAAAGCGTCGCTTGCCCTCCCGGCAGTTTCTGGCCCGCTATGACAAGATCCTGAAGAAGGATGGCGTCATCGAGTTCAAGACGGATAACCGCGGTCTCTTCGATTTCGCAGTGGAAGAGCTGGAACCCGCCGGATGGACCGCAGATTATATCACCTATGATCTCCACAGCGATGAGAAGCTGATGGTGGGCAATGTGATGACAGAGTACGAGGAGAAGTTCTCCGCTGCGGGCAACCCCATCTGCAAGTATTGCATCCGCCGGTAAGACTGTAAAACAGACCGAATTTGTTAACCTTTTCCTAAATAAAGCTTTGAACCAATATAATTTTTATAAATATTTTAGTTGCAAAGTGGAAACTGTTGTAGGATAATAGGATCAAAAGGAGGTACGTATTATGGCTGAACTGACAATCACAACTGCTAACCTGGAAACTGATGTTTTGAAATCCGATCTTCCTGTGCTGGTAGATTTTTATGCCGACTGGTGCGGCCCCTGTAAGATGATGGGACCCCTGGTATCCAAGGCTGCCGAGACCTACAGCGATCGCCTGAAGGTCGGCAAATGCAATATCGATGACAATATGCCTGTTGCTCAGAAGTATCAGGTGGTCAGCATCCCCTTCTTCGGAATCTTCAAGAACGGTGAGATGGTGGCATCCAGAGTGGGAGCGACCACTCCGGCAGATTTCAACAAGTGGATCGAGGAGAATCTGTAAGCTTCGAATACCCTTGAAATCTCGAGTTTTTTGCGCGAAAATAATATGTGAAACTGACGAGTCTGCTCCGCATGTCGGGGCAGACTTGTTTCGTTACAAGAGAATCCTATGGATTCTCTTGTAACGAAACCGTCTGTCGGGATGCGACTGGTGCGCAGAGGTAAATCGCAAGCTAAAGCTTGCGCGCACCAGCGCGCACAGAACCGAGGACGGTTCTGTGATCTTTATGGAGCGTAGAGTAGCGTTAGGTGGTGGAGTGACGATGCCCCAGTTTAACTTTGAAGAAGAATTGAAGAAGCTTCCCAAGCAGCCCGGGGTCTACATCATGCACGACCGGGATGATGTGATCCTCTATGTGGGAAAAGCGGTGAACCTCCACAACCGTGTCCGTTCCTATTTCCGGAAGAACATCGGCAGAGGACCCGCCATCGATCAGATGGTGTCTCAGATCGCCTATTTCGAATACATCGTCACGGATTCGGAGCTGGAGGCTCTGGTCCTGGAAAACAACCTGATCAAGGAACATTCCCCGAAATACAACACCCTGCTGAAGGACGACAAGACCTACCCTTACATCCGGGTGACACTGGGGGAGGATTACCCCCGGATCCAGTTTTCCCGGCTCATGAAGAAGGATAAGTCCAAATATTTCGGGCCCTACAGTTCTGCTCAGGCGGTGAAGGATACCATCGAGCTGCTGAACAAGTTGTACATGCTCCGGACCTGCAACCGGGCCCTGCCCCGGGACATCGGACTGGAGCGCCCCTGCTTGAATTATCATATCGGACAGTGCAGCGGCCCCTGTCAGGGTTATGTGAGCAAGGAAGAATACCGGGCACAGGTGAACGAAGCCATGGACTTCCTCAACGGCAATTACGGTCCCATTCTGAAGAGCCTGGAGGAGAAGATGAAGCAGGCCTCCGAGGAGATGCGCTTCGAGGACGCTGCCCGCTTCCGGGATCTTCATGCCAGCGTCAAGAGCGTGGCCCAGAAACAGAAGATCACCTCCAATCCCGAGGAGGACAAGGATGTCATCGCCCTGTACCGGGACGGCGAGGAAGTGGTGGTGCAGGTCTTCTTTATCCGGGACGGCAAGCTTATCGGCCGGGAACATTACTATATGACGCAGGTGTCGGAAAACGACAACTCTGCGATTTTGACGGATTTTGTGAAGCAGTTCTATGCGGGAACACCCTTCTTGCCGGCAGAACTCATGCTTCAGTACGAGATCGCCGACAGCGACCTCATCGCCCAGTGGCTGACGGGCCGCCGGGGCGCAAAGGTGACCATTAAGGTTCCAAAGGTTGGCTCCAAGGAGAAGCTGGTGGAGATGGCCCGGGAGAATGCCCGGGTGATCCTGATGAACGACCGGGAGAAGATCCGCCGGGAGGAGGGGCGGACCATCGGCGCTGTGAAGGAGATCCGGGAGCTCCTGGATCTGCCCTGCGCGGACCGGATGGAGGCCTTCGATATCTCCAACACCAACGGCTTCGAGAACGTGGCTTCCATGGTGGTCTTCGAAAAGGGAAAACCCAAGCGAAGCGATTACCGGAAGTTCAAGATCCGCTCCGTCACTGGGCCCAACGATTACGAGTGCATGCGGGAAGCCCTGACCCGACGCTTTACTCATGGCATTGAGGAAAGCCGGGAGCTGGATGCCCGGGAGATGGACCGGGAGTTTGGCAGCTTTTCCAAATTGCCGGATCTGCTGCTGATGGACGGCGGCCGGGGCCAGGTGAACATCGCCCTGGAGGTGCTGGAGAGCCTGCATCTGGACATCCCCGTGGCCGGTATGGTGAAGGATGATTTCCACCGGACCAGAGGTATCTATTTCCGGAATGTGGAGCTCCCCATCGATACCCATTCCGAGGGCTTCAAGCTGGTGACCCGGATCCAGGACGAGGCGCACCGCTTCGCCATCGAATATCACAAATCCCTGCGGAGCAAGGCCCAGACGAAATCCGTTCTGGACGAGATCCCCGGTGTGGGACCCGCAAGGCGCAAGGCACTGATGCGTTCCTTCCCTTCCATTGAGGCGATCTCTGAAGCTACTGTCGAAGAACTGGCACAGATTCCGGAGATCACACCCCGGGCGGCGGAGGATATCGCAGCCTTTTTCCGGGAGAGGAAACGGGCAGCAACCCCCGGGGGAGAGCAGGCGGAATAGAAAGAGACAGCGAGCATAAATGCTCGCGTGGCTCGTTGCTTTGTGGTATAATTCTGTGTGACTAAAAATGGGGGTAAGTTTATGGCGACCGTAAAATTAACGAAAGTCATTGAAAAGCTGAACCTGAAGAACCTGACCCCGGACATTCCGGTGGACAAGATCCAGATCACTCAGCCCGACATCAACCGGCCTGCTCTGCAGATCGCCGGATATTTTGAGTATTTCGACGCATCCCGTATTCAGATCATCGGATACGTGGAGCATTCCTACATGCAGGATGCCCTGGGAGCCAGTCAGAAGAGAGAAGCCTATGAGAAGCTTCTTGCTTATCCCATTCCCGCCATCATCTTCTGCCGTGATCTGATGCCGGACGACATCTTCCTGGAAGTGGCAAATGCCAACGGAGTACCCGTGCTGAGCACCGGTGAAGCAACTTCCGCATTCTCCGCGGACGTGATCCGTTTCCTGAATGAGCAGCTGGCACCCTGTATCTCCGTACACGGCGTACTGGTGGATGTCTACGGCGAAGGCGTGCTGATCACCGGCGAGAGCGGTATCGGTAAATCCGAGGCTGCCCTGGAGCTGATCAAGCGTGGACACCGTCTGGTGACGGACGATGCCGTGCTGTTGCGGAAGATCAATGATGAGACACTCATCGGTTCCGCGCCGGATATCACCAAGCACTTCATCGAGCTGCGCGGTATCGGCATTGTGGATGTGAAGGCACTGTTCGGTGCATCTTCCGTCAAGGATTCCCAGGAGGTGGATCTGGTCATCCGCCTGGAGGACTGGGACAAGGACAAGGACTACGACAGGCTCGGCCTGGAGGAGAATTATACAGAGTACCTGGGCAACAAGATCGTGTGCCACAACATTCCCGTGCGCCCCGGACGAAATCTGGCGGTCATCTGCGAGTCCGCAGCCGTCAACTATCGTCAGAAGAAGATGGGCTATAACGCAGCACAGGAGCTTTATCGCAGAGTTCAGGAATCCATTGCCAAGAAAAGAGAGGAAGAAGAATCATGAAGTATGTTTTCGGAGCCGATATCGGCGGAACCACAGTAAAGCTGGGACTGTTCAACGATCAGTATGAGCTTCTGGAGAAGTGGGAGATCCCCACGGTAGTGGAGAACGGAGGGGTACAGATCATCCCCGATGTGGCAGCGGCCATCCGGAACAAGATGACGGAAAAGAACCTCACCAATGATGATGTCCTGGGTGTGGGTGTCGGTGCTCCAGGCGCTGTGAACGAGGATGGATTCCTGGTTGGCGGAGCTGTGAACCTTGGCTGGGAAGCCTTTGATCTGAAGCGTGATTTCGAGACGGCTCTCGGCGGACTGACCGTGAAGGCCGGCAACGATGCCAATGTGGCCGGTTACGGCGAGATGCGCAAGGGCGGTGCAGAAGGATACGATGATGTAGTGGCTGTCACTCTGGGAACCGGAGTCGGCGGCGGTGTCATCTTCAACGGCAAGATCATCACCGGTACCAACGGTGCAGCAGGCGAGATCGGACACATCCATGTGGAGGATGCGGAGACCGAGCCCTGTAATTGTGGCAACAAGGGATGCCTGGAGCAGTATGCATCCGCTACCGGTATCGCAAGACTGGCAAGAAAGCGTCTGGCACAGGACAACAAGCCCAGCGTTCTGCGGAACAAAGAGAACAACACCGCAAAGGATGTCTGGGATGCGGTAAAGGCCGGCGATGAAGTTGCCATCGATGTGGCAAAGAAGTTCGGTTACTATCTGGGCAAGGGCCTGGCAAGTGTGGCAAACGTGGCGAACCCTTCCATGTTTGTCATCGGTGGCGGTGTTTCCAAGGCCGGAGAGATCCTGCTTCCTTACATTGAGCCCAGCTTCTATGAATACGCATTCCCGCCCTGCCGTGTGGCGAGATTTGCACTTGCAACTTTGGGAAATGACGCGGGGATCTACGGTGCAGCCGGACTGATCCTGGAGGATACGGATGTTAAGTAAAGCAGTACAGGATGCGCTGGAACGTTACGTCAATGCTGAGAATGTACATGTAGGGGAGCTGCTGGCTCCCCTTACTTCATTTCGCATTGGTGGTCCTTGCGAATGCCTTGTGGAACCTGAGACAGAGAAACAGTTGACAGATGTGTCAGGTTACCTGAAGAAGATCGGATGCCCCTTTTTCGTCCTGGGCAACGGCAGCAACACTCTGGTAAAGGACGAAGGCTTTGACGGGATCGTGATCCACATCAGCAAGAAGATGGGAGCGATCCGTGTGGAAGGGAACCGGATCGTGGCTCAGGCTGGAGCGCTGCTGGTGCAGGTAGCTGTGGAGGCTGCCAGGGCAGGGCTGAAGGGTCTGGAGTTCGCGGCGGGAATTCCCGGAACGGTCGGAGGCGGCGTGGTGATGAACGCGGGCGCTTACGACGGGGAGATGAAGGATGTGGTGACGTCTGTCCGGGTGCTGAGTCCGGATGGAGAGCTGCTGGATCTGGAGAACGAGACCATGGAGTTCGGCTATCGCCGGAGTGTGATCCGGAAGCGGGACTATATTGTCACGGAGGTGACCTTCGAGCTGGAGCCGGGTGACCCGGAGGAGATCCAGGCGCTGATGAAGGATTACAACAGCCGGCGCCGGGAGAAGCAGCCCCTGGAGTTCCCCAGTGCGGGGAGCACGTTTAAGCGTCCGGAGGGTCATTTCGCCGGAAAGCTGATCATGGATGCGGGCCTGAAGGGGTACCGTGTGGGCGGCGCCCAGGTTTCGGAGAAGCATTGCGGATTTGTGATCAATGCGGGCGGTGCCACGGCGGCGGATGTGCTGACACTGATGTCAGATGTTCAGAAGCGAGTGGAAGATGAGTTTGGCGTCCGGCTGGAGCCGGAGATCGTGGTATTGGGGTAAGCTATGAGATTTGTCATCGTGACTGGAATGAGCGGTGCGGGCAAGAGCACCACCATGAAGATGCTGGAGGACGCGGGCTATTATTGTGTGGATAATCTGCCGGTGTCTCTGATCGAGCAGTTTGCGGAGCTGGTGAACCAGCCGAATACGGAGCTGACGAAGGTGGCTCTGGGAATCGATGTGCGTTCGGGCGCAGCGTTCCGGGAGCTTCCCGGCGTGATGGAGCGGATTTCGAATTCGAGTCTGCCGGTTGAGATTCTGTTCCTGGATGCGGCGGACGATCGTCTGATCAAGCGTTACAAGGAGACGCGCCGCGTGCATCCTCTTTCCCCGGAAGGGCGTGTGGAGGATGGCGTGAAGAAGGAGCGGGAGATCCTGTCGGAGATCCGGAAGAGCGCCACGTATGTTCTGGACACGACGAATCTGTTGACCCGGGAGCTGAAGGAAGAGCTGGAGAAGATCTTCGTGGAGAACCGGGAGTACAACAACTTGATGGTGACGGTGCTGAGTTTTGGTTTCAAGCACGGGATCCCGGCGGATGCGGATCTGGTCTTCGATGTGCGGTTCCTGCCGAATCCGTTCTATATTGAGGAGTTGAAGCACAAGACGGGTCTGGACCAGGAGGTCCGGGATTATGTGCTTCAGTTTGATGAGGCGGGTGAGTTCCTGGATCAGCTGGAGAAGATGATCCGGTTCCTGATCCCGAATTACATTAAGGAAGGTAAGTACAGTCTGGTGATCGGTATCGGCTGCACGGGCGGCAAGCACCGGAGTGTGACTTTGGCAAATGAGCTGTACAACCGGCTGAAGCAGGATGCGGATTACGGCATCAAGCTGCAGCATCGGGATGTATCTATAGCGGGGAAATAGTATGTCGTTCTCGGGAGAAGTAAAAGAGGAGTTAGCGACGAAGATTCCGCCTGCGCGGCACTGTCAGCTGGCGGAGTTGGCTGCATTGATGCATTATTGCGGTCAGTTGGGTCAGTTGCCGGACGGGAACTTGATGATCGGGTTCCAGACGGAGCGTGAGTCGGTAGTGCGGAAGGGGTTCGCGCTGCTGAAGCGTACGTTTGGGATCAGTGAGGAGTCCGCGGCGGATGCGGGGGCAATTCAGTCGTTCCTTGGGAAGATCGGGAATCCGGAGTTGCCGGTGGACCGGTCTTTCATTAAGAGTAGTTGTTGTCAGCGGGCGTTCCTGCGGGGAGCGTTTCTGGCAGTGGGTTCGATCAGTGATCCGCACAAGGGGTATCACCTGGAGTTTGTGTGTCCGACGGAGGCGAAGGCGGAGCAGCTTCGGGATGTGATGGCGGGGTTCGACTTGGAGAGTCGGATCGTCCTGCGGAAGAAGTATCACGTTGTCTACCTGAAGGAGGGTGAGGCGATCGTTGATCTTCTGAATGTGCTGGGTGCGCCTGTGTCTTTGATGGAGCTTGAGAACACTCGGATTTACAAGGAAGTGAACAATTCGGTAAATCGGCGTGTGAATTGTGAGATGTCGAATATCCGGAAGACGGTGAATGCAGCAACCCGGCAGATTGAGGATATTGAGTTTCTGCGGGATAACTACGGTCTGGAGCGTCTGTCTCCGACGCTGCAGGAGATGGCTTCGGTGCGTCTGGAGTATCCGGAGATGCCTCTTGGTGAGCTTGGGCAGTATCTGGATCCGCCTGTCGGGAAGTCTGGTGTGAATCACCGGCTGCGGAAGTTGAGTGAGCTCGCGGAGAAGGTTAGATTGGGATAAAGGTCTATAAACGAAAGCTTTTCGGAGTTTTTTTTGGTCAAAAGTGATAATGAAAGTTTCTTTCGAATAGGTTACCTTTAAAGTAGCCCTGCATAATATTGGTTTTTTGAGGGATCTAACGAAAGGGAGCACCATGACGAAGAAGACTATTTCGATCAATCTTGAGAGCGGCTTGGAAGCAAGCCCTATTGCACTTTTAGTTCAGGAAGCAAGCAAGTATGAGAGCCGTATCTATCTGGAGACGGAGTCTAAGAAGGTCAATGCCAAGAGTATCATGGGCATGATGAGTCTAGGTCTTGACAGCGGTGAGGAGCTGACAGTTTCCGCCGAGGGCGAGGACGAGGAGAATGCCATCGCTGGCATCGAGGCTTTCCTCAGCGGCAAGAACTAAATCGATATGTGACCACAGGACGCGACAGGTTATCACCTGCCGCGTCTTTTTATTGCCCGCGACAAACCTGCGACCGTTCACATTCAGCCATGGGGGTGGGGGCGGCCCTCTGTGAGACTGCTCCGTCGATGGATGGTTCTAGGGGAAATGGGTGCAGACTTGCAGCGAGTGACGCGGACCGGAAACACGCGGCGTCCGTGCCGCGTTGTTTCCTAAAAACAACATCGTGTTGTTTTTGTCCGCTGTAGGGTACTTACATTTCCCTAAGAACCATCACATCTCCTACGCAACTGTCTCACAGAGGGCCGCCCCCACCCCCACGGCTGAATGTGTTCGGGCCCCGGCGGGGCCCGAAGGGCAACTGACAACCCAGATAGTACACTGAGAGGTGGGGTCTGGCCTTTTGCGGGCGTGAGAGTGGCAAAGTGTTGCCATTTTGGGAGATGGGTTTTGGCAACATTGACAGGAATCAAATAGGGGCGTTTCACATATTTGTCAGAACGGAGATGAAGGAGAACCTTGTCGAGAGGTAGAGGACGGTGATATAATATAACAAATTAAATACAAGTCGAGGGATTATCTCGACATCTTTTGGTAAGTCTCTATGACCCCATTGGTAAACCCGTCCATTTTGGATGCGGTTGATTTGTTGCAGGATGTTTATGTATGAACATCTGAAACAGGGGGAATGGAGACTTTTTTTCGTTCCCCTCACATAGTTTGGAATGAGAGGAAACGGAAATGAAAAGAATAAGAGTTTACATTGACGGAGAAAACATTTCGGCCAAAAAGTATGCCATGATTCATAGGGTAGTCCAAAGGATCAGCAAGCAGCATATGGATGCTAAGATTGATAGCGTCAAGGTCTTTCGGATGAGAGAGGATCACACGACTGAAAGATGGGACGAGCAGGCCAAATGTAGTCCTGAACTGAAGATTGTTGGTTTAATCGGAGACAGATATAAGAACAAGGTGGATTATGCGATTTGGAATACCATAGCCAACGAAATCAACACAGATAGTGGAGGACGCTTGGATACAATCGTTTTAGTTTCCTCGGATGGTGACTTCGCCGAAATGGTTCGATCATTTCGAAAAGACAATGGAAAGAGAGTTATTGTAATAGGGAAGCAGGATTCTTCTCATCAATTAAGAAAAAGTTGCGACCAGTTCTATTCGCTGCAGTAATGGCCGCGGAGACGGGAGAACATTGCTGTTCGCGGAAGTGTTCTGAATAAATATCTATATACTTCATTGACAGGAAATGATCCAAATAGATTGTATACTTATGTTTGGTGGTACATAACCACAGGAGAGGATGAGAAGAAATATGACTAGAAATCTGTTGGCGATTTTGACAGTGCTGTCAGGCGTGATGCTGTGCTCGACCATGGCGCATGCGGATAGTGCAGAGTTCCGTACCGGTGAGGACGGCAAACAGTATTGGTACGAGAATGGTGTAAAGCAGGGGACTTATGATGATGTTCTTGGAATTCTGGGGGACGGCACGAACCGTGGAAGAGAGATTTACGATCCGGCATCCAATGGTTGGTACTGGCTGGATTCCTGCTATGACGGGGCGAAGGCTGTGAACAAGGAAGTCTGGGTTCCTTATGTTTATCAGGATGAGCTGGTCATGAGCGATACCGGAGTTGGCAGAGTGGCCGGAGGCATTTCAAGTATTGAGGCTATTTCGGAGTTTGCTTCCTGCAGCGAATCCGGTGGCACGACATTGGGCAATTTTGTATATGATTCCATTTCCAGTCAGTCCGGGAAATGGGTTCGTTATGATGCAGACGGAAAAATGATCAAGGGATGGCTGCCCATCACCGGAGAATATGCGGTTCTTTATCCGGAACAGGCCGGAAATACCTATTATTACGACATGCAAACCGGCGCCATGGTGCGGAATTGCACGGTTGCCATTGATGGTTATCTGTACAGCTTTGACCAGCATGGTGTGCTCTGCGCGGAAGCCAAATATGCTACGTTGAATCAGGCGGAGAGCATGACGGACGAGGAAACATTGGAATGGGCTGTGGTACTTACACCCGGTAAATCATTTGTTACTCATCAGGGGCACACTGTGACGAAAAATGAGGATGGTTCCGTGACGGAGACCTACAGAACGAATCTGGCTTTTGTTCCGGTTCCGGCGACCACTAACCGGACCTTCTCTGAAAAGTCACTCACTTGTGAACATCCGGACATGGATTCCATGTCTAATCCGGTTACGGTTGTATATGACAGTGTGACCTGTCCCAATGGGGACGAGGTTAAATGGCCCATCGGAGAAGTCTATCGATCCGGGCAAAGGTGTGAGGTCTGCGGCTACACATCCCACACGGAATCTGACCTGATGGAGTATTCACCGGAATACGTTGAGGAGAGAAAGAACAGCGCAATAAGTACTTATGAGGCTACCCATTTCCGCAGGGTTACTTTTGCTGATGGTAGAGAGTTCATGGCATCTGCAATTTTCTGCGACAGGGAAGGAAATGAAACCTATTACCTGTCGGATGGAACCACCTACGTGGAGCCGGCCGGGGCATATGTGATTGGCGAACCGCCTTATGATACTCCGGATGGGTTGCCGACATATCAGGCTCCAATTCCAATCGGAACCATTCCGTGCATGGGATACTATGAGTATTTTTATAATCAGTCCGTAACCTATTATGCCCTTGACGGAAGCATTCACTACTGGCACCTGGTCGACGATGACTTTGTAGACGAGGTGGTGGAAGAATTCCCGGAAGAAGTACCGGAAGAGTTTAAGGCAATGAATGGCTGCTGGAATAAATAAGCCACGGGGTTAGTGGCTCATTTTGAGGGAAAAATCCCGGTGGCGCGAATGTCTATTACTATGACAATCGCACCGGTCTGATGGCCAAGGGCTGGGTAAACATTGACGGAGTCGCTCACTATTTCAATGAGATTTCCGGCGTGTTGGAACAGTAGCTTGTTCATATTTTGTTTACAAATCGTTTTAGCTTTGTTTACGTCCGTCACATATTTTATCAAAGATTGGCCCGTATACTCATTTACATAACAAAGCTTACAACGTTTAAAAAACTTTTTCATAATAATGCCAGGTGCCCTATGGGTACCTGGCATCCTCCCTTTCTAGGGGAATTTTCAGGGGGCGCGAATGCGCCTTTTTTCGTTTGATAATCTGACAAGTTTCCATGAGAAATGCTACAATGGTGCAAAGGGGGAAGCACCCATGAAGGAGAAGCGTATCCGGCAGAATATCATTCATGCACTGAAGATCACGGCGGCGGCGATCGTGGCCATCCTGCTGGCGGAAGCTGCGGGACTGGAATTCGCGGTGTCGGCGGGGATCGTGGCGATCCTGTCTATTGCGTTCACCAAAAAGGAGACGCTGCAGACGGCGCGGAATCGATTTCTGGCATTCCTGGTGGCACTGGTGATTGCGGCGGTGTGTTTTAACCTGATTGGATTCACGGTGCCGGCTTTCTTTGTGTACCTCGGACTGTTCATATTGGTTTGCCAGTTCCTTGGCTGGAACAATGCCATGGCCATGGACTCGGTGCTGATCTCGCACTTCCTTTCGTTTGGAGAAATGACATGGACGTCATTATTGAACGAGATTGGACTGTTCCTGATTGGCGTGGGTATGGGAATCCTGGCGAATCTGTTCCTGCGACGGGATCTGGATTACATGGCACGGATGAAGGAGGAGACGGATGATCTGATCCGAACTGCGCTGCATCGAATGTCTCTGCGGATCATGGATCCGAAGATGCCGGATTATGACGGGAGCTGCTTTGGAACTCTGCGGGGGTCTATTGAGAAGGCTTCCGCCCTGGCCCACCTAAATTACATGAACCAGCTAACCGGGAAGGACCGGGAGGACATGGAATACATCGCCATGCGTGAGCGTCAGACGGACACCCTCTTTGAGATTTTCAAGCATCTTCGGAACATCGAGACGGTGCCTGTGACGGCGGGACTCCTGTCGGAATTCTTCGAGAAGGTGTCTGCCCAGTATTCCATGGACAACACGGTGGAAGGCCTAATGCAGGATTTCTGCGAGCTGGATGGGAAGATGAAGGGGATGCCGCTGCCCGCGGACCGGAAGGAGTTCGAAGACCGCGCCCGGCTCTTTGCCATTATGCGGGGCATGGAAGAATTTCTGCGGATCAAGCGGGAATATGTGGAAAGACAGAATTAGAGTGCTATAATAGGCCATTGAGAGACGAGACATCTCAAGGGAGAGAAATGATGAGACAGAAACAGAGGGGAAAACGGATCCTGGCGATGACGTTGTCGTTGGGCCTCATCTGGGGCAGTTGTACGATGGCATTTGCCACGGAGACCGGAACCGGGACTGCTGAGAACACAATAGATACAACTGCGGCGGATACGGCGGAATCCGAAACCCCGGAAGACAGTGATGACGCCCCTCGCCCGGTTCGGGGAATTTACCTCACGGCGTATGTTGCGGGCCTGGAATCCTGGATGGATGATGTCATCGATCACATCGACAAGTCCAGTGTCAACGCGGTAGTCATCGATATCAAGAACGACGATGGTTACATTGTATTCGACATGGACTCCGAACTCATCGACGAGCTGGGGACGGAGAAGATCTACATTCAGGACATGCCGGCTCTGATGGAGAAGCTCCACGAGCATGATATTTACACCATCGCCCGGGTGGTCACTATGCGGGATCCATTGCTGGATGACATTCGCCCGGACTGGATGCTCCACACGGCGGATGGGAAGGTGTACGAGGATAAGAAGGGTTTCGCCTGGATCGACCCCACCTGCAAGGAGGCCCGGGAATACCTGATCGAAGTGGCGCTCCAGTGTGGCAAGGCGGGCTTCGATGAAGTGCAGTTTGACTATGTTCGTTACCCTACGGGCATCAAAAATGATGATCTGGGGATGAACGGATACGAGAAGCGCCATGCGATATACAAGTTTGTCCATGCGGCACACTTTGCCATGAAGAGGGTGGAACTGCCCCTGTCGCTGGATGTCTTCGGAACGGTGATCAGTTCCCGGACGGACCGGAATATCGTGGGACAGGATTACGCCTGGCTTTCCGTGGATTGCGAGGTCCTTTCTCCCATGATCTACCCCTCCCATTATGCCAACGGTTCCTTCGGAAAGGATTATCCGGATCTGTATCCGTACGATACCATCAACGGAGCCATGCAGGCATCTGCCAAGGAGCTGAAGACCGTGAATCCCAGAGGGGACCGGTATCAAGCTTCTGTCCGTCCCTGGCTCCAGGGCTTTACAGCTTCCTATCTGAAGAATTATCGGAAGTATGGTGCGCAGGAGATCAAGGACCAGATTCGGGCGGTGGAGGACAACGGAGTGGACTCCTGGATCATCTGGAATCCCGCCTGCAAATACCCCTGGGAAGCATTTCCGAAAGAAGAGGGAGTCAGTTGGTGACAAATTGTCACCAACTGAAAATGAAATCACCGAAAGATGGAAACTAATAAAGGGAGACATATGAGATACACCATAGAAAACGACAAGATCAAGTGCGAGATCGATACTCACGGAGCGGAGCTGAAGAGCCTGGTCCGGAAGAGTGACGGCCGGGAGATGATGTGGGGTGCGGACCCTGCATACTGGAACCGGACATCCCCGGTGCTGTTTCCCTTCGTGGGAGCGGTGAAGGATAAGACTTATACACATGCCGGGAAGGAGTACACCATCGGCCAGCATGGATTCGCAAGAGATATGGAGTTTGAACTGGTTTCTCAAGAGAGCGCGGAGATTTGGTTTGCACTCACGGAAAACGAGGAGAGCCTGTCCAAGTACCCCTTCCGCTTCCGCTTGGAGATCGGGTACCGCTTGGAAGAATCTTCCGTGACGGTTATGTGGAAAGTTACGAATCCCGGCGAAGAGGAAATGTACTTCTCCATCGGGGCTCATCCCGGCTTTGCGGTAGACACTCTTGCAGGGAATACCTTTGCCCTCTATGACCGGAACGGAAAGCCCGTGGACCACATTTGCAACCGTGTCTTCGGCCTGGGTGGCTGTGTGACCGACCGGGAGACGGAAATCGCGATCCCCGACGGCCGGCTTTCTGTCACAGAGACCCTCTTTGACGGAGATGCCCTTGTCCTCGAGAATGACCAGCTTGGCAGAGTGGACCTGAATGATTCCAATGGAAAACTGCTCGTCTCGGTATCCTTCGATGCGCCCCTGGCAGGTCTCTGGTCCCCGCCTCACAAGAATGCTCCCTTTGTCTGCATCGAGCCCTGGTATGGCAGATGTGATTCTGAGTCATTCACCGGAGAACTGAAAGATCGCGATTACGAGCAGCATCTTGCCCCTTCGGGTGTTTTCTGCGCTGACTATACCATTACCGTGGGTTAGAGTTGTTGCCATTTTGGACGAGTTGTCTTCAATGGCAACTTTCTTGCTTGATATCAGGGCGTTTTTCGTATATCGACGGTCATTTTTGAGCCATTATGATCCCGAAACCAAGATTGGCAACCAGTAACCATGCAGGGACTGGTTGCCACTTTTCGATTTCGATATAATGTGGCAACAAATGACCCGGGCAGGCATGCTTGGCAACAGACTTCTATTGCTCAATGGTTGCCATATGAATTTCAAACCATGTTTTTGGCATGAAAACCCTAATCTGTGACATCACTCTCATTTTAGGGGCCATGCCCTACTGGTCTCGCCGGGACAATTGCGCAGGAGATGTGATAGCTCTTGGAAAATGTAGTTACCAGGCTAAGGGGAGAAAACGACACGATGTCGTTTTCAGCGGACTCGAGACATGGATGTCGAGTGTCCGCGACCCCGCAGAAAGCGCCCTCTGTGTCCATTTTCCCTAGAGCTATCCATCGACGGAGCAGTCCCGGCGAGACCAGTAGGGCATGGCCCCGTGACTGAGTAGGAGGTGTGGAGCCGACGGAGCAGTCCTGGCGAGACCAGTAGGGCATGGCCCCGTGACTGAGTAGGAGGCGTGGAGCCAAGGGAGCAGCCCGTGACGGAGTAAACAAAAAACCGTGTGGTTCAAACGAACCACACGGTCTCTTTTTGCCCTATTCAGGAAGCGCGGTGACTTATTCGTCAGCCTTGCCGATGGAACCGAACATTTCCATCTTGTCCTTAACGGTAGCCTTGATAGCCTCAAAGCCGGGAGCCAGAAGCTTACGAGGGTCGAAGCCCTTGCCTTCCAGATCCTTGCCTGCTTCGATGTACTTTCTGGTAGCATCAGCGAAAGCAAGCTGGCACTCGGTGTTTACGTTAACCTTGGAAACGCCCAGACCGATAGCCTTCTTGACCATGTCTGCAGGGATTCCGGTGCCGCCGTGAAGAACCAGAGGAAGGTCGCCGGTCTGCTGCTGGATCTTGTCCAGAGTCTCGAAGGAAAGTCCTGCCCAGTTTGCAGGATACTTGCCGTGGATGTTGCCGATACCTGCTGCCAGGAAGTCTACGCCCAGATCAGCGATCTGCTTGCACTCGTTGGGATCAGCGCACTCGCCCATACCAACAACGCCGTCTTCCTCGCCGCCGATGGCACCAACCTCAGCCTCGATGGAAAGTCCTCTGTCGTGAGCAGCTTTAACCAGCTCTTTGGTCTTCTCAATGTTCTCAGCGATAGGATAGTGAGAACCGTCAAACATGATGGAGGAGAAACCTGCCTCGATGCACTTGTAGCATCCTTCGTAAGTGCCGTGATCCAGGTGCAGAGCGACGGGAACGTCGATGTCCAGATCCTTCAGCAGTCCGTTAACCATGTTTACAACCACATGATAACCACCCATGTACTTTCCTGCGCCTTCGGAAACGCCCAGGATAACGGGGCTTCTCAGCTCCTTAGCGGTGAGCAGGATAGCCTTGGTCCACTCCAGGTTGTTGATGTTGAAGTGACCTACCGCATAGTGGCCGGCTTTAGCCTTCTTCAGCATGTCGGTTGCATTTACTAACATAATGAATCCTCCTTTATAGGTTTATTAATTGTGATGCCTGTGAATACAGTCTCACACAGGCAAAATTGTAACATAATTGTAAGTAAATGAAAACGCCTTTTCGGCTGGATTATTCGGGAAGTTTCTCGGGTTCGGGATAGGTCTCGCCAAAGGTTTCCACGGTGACGGTCTCCATCACCTGGTCCTCCAGAGGACGGTCGCTGAAATCCGTGCGGGTCTCTGCGATGGCGTTGACCACTTCCATACCCTCGATCACCTTGCCGAATGCAGCATAGCTGCCGTCAAGATGGGGAGAATCCTTGTGCATGAGGAAAAACTGGCTTCCTGCGGAATCGGGGATCATGGTGCGGGCCATGGACAGAACGCCTGCGGTGTGCTTCAGATCGTTCTGGAAGCCGTTGGCTGCGAACTCGCCCTTGATGCTGTAGCCGGGGCCGCCCATACCGGTGCCTTCCGGATCGCCACCCTGGATCATGAAGCCGCGGATGACGCGGTGGAAGATCAGGCCGTTGTAGAAGCCCTTCTGGATCAGGCTGATGAAGTTGTAGACGGACTGAGGTGCGATCTCAGGATAAAGCTCCGCCTTGATGACGCCGCCATCCTTCATGGTGATGGTGACGATGGGGTTTTTCTTTTCGCTCATGGATGTGTTCCTTTCTGCGTTTAAGATGATAAAATATAGCTCAATCAGACAAAAATGGTCGTTCATGCAAGCATGACTCCCATTTTGTCTTTTGAACCTGATATCTCATATTATAGCGAGGAAACGATGCATGAGTAAAGAGGCGAAGGCCCCGGAACATGAAAAATATTTGCAGGAAATCTACCTGGTGACAGAGTGCGCCGATCCCCTGTTGGTGCCTTTCCGGACCGGTATGGAGAAGGCCGGGATCCGGGTTGCCACGGATCGCAGGTACATCCTGGATGCGTTGGAGTCCTGTGGCGGCGCGCTCCCGGAGGGGATCCTGGTGATCTCGGACGGGCAGCTGGAGCGCCTTGGGGGACGGGTGCCGGACTGCGGCCTTCTGTCTTACCGGCGGAAAGGGGAGGAATTGCCCTGGGGCGGCCGGGTATTTGTGGGAGAGGATATTCCGGATCCGGAAGAGATGACCGCGGAGTATCTGGAGCGGGTGTACCGGCGGCTGCGGGAACTTCCCTGGGACATTCTGGAGACGGAGCGATGCCTGCTGCGGGAGACCTGTGAAGCGGATCTGGATGCTTTCTATGAGATTTACGCCGAGCCATCCATCACGGCCTTCATGGAGCCTCTTTTCGAAGATCGCGCCAAAGAGGAGGCCTATGTGGCGTCCTACCGGGAGACCATCTATGGGTTCTATGGGTACGGCATCTGGACCGTGATCGAAAAAGAGACCGGCGATATCATTGGGCGGGCCGGCATCACCATGCGGGAAGGATACGAAGAGCCGGAGATGGGCTTTTGCATCGGCGTGCCCTGGCAGAGAAAAGGCTATGCCTACGAGGTCTGTAAAGCCTGTCTGGAATATGCGTCCGAGACTCTGGAATTTGACGAAGTCATGGCTCTGGTACAGCCCGGAAATGTGTCCTCCGAGAGCCTGTGCAGGAAACTGGGAATGACGGAGAGAGGCGAAGAAGTAGCGGAGGATGGGATTAAGTATAGAAAATATTCAGTTTCGTTTTAGAAATCCTTTAGGATTCGTCCACATTTTTGACACATTTTTCCATTAACATAAAACCATCAAAAGCAACCGCTAAATTCCCCGGATCCCCCCGGGTGAATATATTTCTCCTTTTCTCTCTCTAAAACCGAAAGGGCTGCCGGCAACGGCAGCCCTTTGGTTATGCAAAAACAAAAGCAGAGGCCTGAGCACCTGCTTCCCTGCGGAAATCATTCCCCGGTTTCCTTTTCACTTTCTTTCAGAGCTTCCTTCTCGGCCTTGACCCGGACCCGAAGCTCCTTGAAGAAGGTTTTCAGCATCTCGCTGCACTCCTCCCCCAGGATACCTTTTGTGACCTGAACCTGGTGGTTGAATTCGTTGTTGTCCAGAATGTTGAGGATGGTTCCGGCACAGCCGGACTTGGGACTTTCGCTGCCCATCACCACTTCCGGGATCCTGGCCTGGACGATGGCTCCCGCGCACATCTGGCAGGGCTCCAGGGTCACATACAGGGTGCACTCTTCCAGACGCCAGTCGTTCAGCCTTTTACTGGCCTTCCGGATGGCGGTGATCTCCGCATGGGACAGGGTGCAGTGATCGGTGTTCCGGCGGTTGTAGCCCCGGCCGATGATCTTGCCCTCATGGACGATGACACAGCCGATGGGAACCTCACCGAGAGCGTATGCTTTCCGGGCCTCTTTTAACGCAGCCCGCATATATTTTTCGTGAATGTTTGTAATGGACGCCATATCTACCTCCGTCGCAGAAATCAGTATAATCGAGAATGCGCCGGCCCGCAACCGCAAAGCCTTTCAAACAACGGGTGTTTGCAAACCTTGACTTGATGGGTTACAATATAAATTCAGTAAAAATGGGCTTACCAGGGTCAAACGTAAAAAAGCGAATGGGTGTAGGATTGCGAGAGTTACGAAGCAACGAAGCGATCCGTGGTAAGCTGTGGTCTCTACTCTAAGGGAGAAGCTTATGGAAAATCGGGAATTCAAGGGCGGTCTGGACCGAATCGTATCCACCATTCTGGGAGATTATGAGTCCGACCGGATCATCAATCATGTGGAAGTCTTCGATCATCCGGATCGGGAAGTGGTGTATGACATCCTGGACAAATTGATCAAGATCATCTTCCCCGGCTTTTATCGGGAGAAGTTCTACCGGTTTTACAACATCAACAGCCGTATGACCGTTCTCATCGAGGATGTGGCATATAATTTGAACAAACAGATCATCCTGGCGCTGCGTCAGAGAGAAGACTGCATGGATCTGCCTTTTGAGGCCCGTTCCGAGAAGGCGCAGGAGCTGACAGAGCAGTTTTTCCTCACCATCCCGAAGATCCGGGAACTGGTGGAGACGGATGTGCAGGCCTTCTTCGATGGAGACCCTGCGGCATACAATCATTCCGAGATCATTCTGTGCTACCCCGGACTGCGGGCCATCGTCACTGCCCGGATCGCACATGAACTGTATCTGCTGAATGTGCCACTGATCCCCCGCATCATGACGGAGTATGCTCACAGTCGCACCGGTATCGATATTCATCCCGGCGCAACCCTCGGCAGATACTTCTTCATCGACCACGGTACCGGTATCGTGGTGGGCGAGACCACGGTCATCGGCGACTATGTGAAGATCTATCAGGGCGTTACCATCGGAGCACTTTCCACCAGAGGCGGTCAGAGCCTCCGGGGCAAGAAGCGCCATCCCACCATCGGAGACCGGGTGACCATTTACGCCGGCGCTTCTATCCTGGGCGGAGAGACCGTCATCGGCCACGACGCCGTTATCGGTTCCAACGCCTTCATCACCTCCTCCGTGGCAGCAGGAGCCAAGGTCAGCATCAAGAACCAGGAACTGACCATCAAAGGCGGCGAAGGCCACGACGACATCTCCGGAAATGTTCCGGATGTGCAGGCCAGCGATATGGAAATTGACAGTAACTGGTTTTACACCATCTAGTTTAGAAAGGACACACCACCATGAAATGGGCACGTTTTCGCATCAAGACGGTAACGGAGGCGGAGGACATCATCATCTCTACCCTCTACGATATCGGCCTTGAGGGCGCACAGATCGAAGATAAGATTCCCCTGACCCCCCTGGAGAAGGAGCAGATGTTTGTGGACATCCTCCCTCAGACGCAGGAGGACGACGGCATCGCATTCCTCAGCTTCTTTGTGGAAGAAACCGAGAATGGCATGCTGAAGCTGGGGGACGAAGAGCGGACCAAGGAATCCGTTCTGGAGGACATTCGCCGGGAACTGGAGGACCTCAAGAGCTTTCAGCTGGAGATCGGCGAAGGCACCGTCACCGTGGACGAGACCGAGGACATCGACTGGATCAACAACTGGAAGCAGTACTTCCATCAGTTCTACATCGATGACATTCTGGTGATCCCTTCCTGGGAGAAGATCCAGCCCGAGGACGAAGGCCGCATGGTGCTCCACATCGATCCCGGTACAGCTTTCGGAACCGGCATGCATGAGACCACCCAGCTGTGCATCCGCCAGCTGAAGAAATACATCACTCCCGAGACGGAGCTGCTGGATGTGGGAACCGGAAGCGGAATCCTGTCCATCCTGTCTCTGATGTTCGGTGCAAAGCACGCACTGGGCACCGATCTGGATCCCTGCGCAGGACCTGCGGTGGAGCAGAACTGCCGTGACAACGGCATCGACCCCGCGAAGTTCGAACTTCTCATTGGCAACATCATCACCGAGAAGGAAGTGCAGGATCGTGTCGGTTACGAGAAATATGACATTGTTGTCGCAAATATTCTGGCGGAAGTCCTGGTGGGCCTGACTCCCGTTATCGTGTCCCAGCTGAAGCCCGGCGGAGTCTACATCACCTCCGGCATCATCCTGGAGAGAGAGCAGATGGTACGGGATGCTGTGGCGGCAGCAGGACTGGAACTGGTGGAAGTGACCTATCAGGGCGAGTGGTGCTCTGTGACGGCACGCAAGAAGGATTAACGGATTTATGTATCAGTTTTTCGTGGATCCGGGGCAGATTCACCCGGAGGAAAAGCGGGTGGTGATCACCGGAAGCGATGTGAACCACATTCGGAACGTGCTTCGGATGAAGCCCGGCGAGGAAATCTCCGTCAGCAACGGTGAGGACGGAAGAGAGTATCGCTGCGGCATTCTGGAGCTGACGGAAGATGCAATCTATTGCGAGCTCCGCTTCATCAAAGAGGACAGCAACGAACTGCCCGTTGAGGTGACCCTGTATCAGGGGCTCCCCAAGGCGGACAAGATGGAACTCATCATTCAGAAATGTGTGGAGCTGGGCGTCAGCCGCATCGTCCCTGTGGAGACGTGGCGGGCCATCGTCAAGCTGGATCCCAAGAAGGCGGCGAGCCGGGTGCAGCGCTGGCAGGGCATCGCCGAGGCGGCAGCCAAGCAGAGCAAGCGGGGCATCATCCCCACGGTGGAGAATGTCTGCAACTTTGCGCAGGCGGTGAAGGAAGCCTCCGAAATGGAAGTGCGCCTGATCCCCTATGAGATGGCGGAAGATATGGATGCCACCCGGAAGCTGATCTCCGGAATTCAGCCGGGACAGCGGGTTGCCATCTTCATCGGTCCCGAGGGCGGCTTCGATGAGAAAGAGATCGAGGCGGCGTTGGCAGCAGGCATCACCCCCATCACTCTGGGCAAGCGGATCCTGCGGACCGAAACAGCAGGCATGGTAGCCCTGAGCTGGATCGGCTATACCTTAGAGTGATCGAAATTTCAGTTTTTAGCAGTAAGAGGCAGTTTATGGAATGTTATCTGGATAATTCCGCCACCACCAGGGTTTTCCCCGAGGTGGCGGATTTCATGAAAAAGGTCATGTGCGAGGATTACGGAAATCCCTCCAGCATGCACCGGAAAGGCGTGGACGCGGAGAATTACGTCCGGGAGGCCAAGGAAATCTTCGCAGGGATCCTGAAGTGTGAGTCCAAGAACATCTACTTTACTTCCGGAGGAACCGAGTCCGACAACCTTGCCATCATCGGCAGCGCAGTGGCAAACTGCCGCCGGGGCAAGCACCTGATCACCACCGCCATCGAGCACCCGGCGGTACTGAACTCCATGAAATACCTGGAGGAACAGGGTTATGAAGTGACCTACCTACCCGTGGACGAGACCGGCCGGATCCGTCTGGAGGATCTGCAGAACGCCCTGCGGGACGACACGATCCTCGTGTCCATCATGCACACCAACAACGAGATCGGAAGCCTGCAGCCCATCCGGGAAGCGGCGGAACTCATCAAGGAGATCAACCCCGACACCCTGTTCCATGTGGATGCGGTGCAGGGCTTCGGCAAAGCCGAGATCTACCCCAAGCGCTGGGGCATCGACCTGGTGTCTGTCAGCGGACATAAAATCCACGGTCCCAAAGGCACCGGCGTCCTCTATGTTGGGGACGGCGTGAAGATCCGGAACATTTCCTACGGTGGAGGACAGCAGAATAACCTGCGCTCCGGCACCGAGAATGTCCCCGGCATCGCGGGCATCGCCATGGCGGCAAAACGGCTTTTTGACAATCTCGAAGAGGACAGAAGAAAGCTTTACGCTCTGAAGAAGAGTCTTATCGAGGGACTTCGGGAGATCCCCGGCACCACCATCAACGGTCTGCTCCCCGAGAGCCCCGACGGAGCCGGAACCGCGCCCCATGTCATCAGCGCGTCCTTCGCGGGAGTCCGCAGCGAAGTGGTGCTGCACACCCTGGAGGATGCAGGCGTTTATGTATCCGCCGGCAGCGCATGTTCTTCCCATAAGCCCCAGCCTTCCGCAACCCTGCAGGCCATCGGTGTGGAGAAGCCCCTGCTGGATTCCACCATTCGTTTCTCCCTGTCCGTTGAGACCACACAGGAAGAGATCGATCACACACTTGCGGTGCTTCGCGAGAAGCTCCCCGTTTTACAGAGGTATACAAGACATTGAAAAAATCATTATTCCATACGTTTATCGTGAAATATGCCGAGATCGGCATCAAAGGCAACAACCGGTACCTTTTTGAGAACAAGCTCATCGATCACATCAAGCAGTCCCTGAAGGATTGCAGTGGCTCTTTCTCCGTCCGGAAGACTCCGGGCCGTATCTATGTGGACTGCACCGGAGATTTCGATTTCGACGAAGTGGTGGATCATCTCACCAAGATCTTCGGTGTCATCGGTGTGGCTCCCGTGCTGGCAGTGGAAGACGAAGGCTTTGAGAAGCTGGCGGAAGTGGTCACCGGTTATTTCCGGGATATGTATCCGAAGCGTGAGGGCCTGACTTTCAAGGTGAACGCCAGAAGAAACCGCAAGAACTATCCCAAGAATTCCATGGAAGTCAACTGCGATCTGGGCGAAGCGCTGCTCATGGCCTTCCCCGAGATCCGCGTGGATGTGCATAAGCCCCAGATCATGCTGGAGGTGGAGATCCGGGATCTGATCTACATCTATTCCGAGATCATCCCCGGCCCCGGCGGACTCCCGGTAGGCACCGGCGGAAAGGGCATGCTCCTGCTGTCCGGTGGAATCGATTCCCCCGTGGCAGGCTGGATGATCGCCAAGAGAGGCGTGGTCATCGACGCGGTCTATTTCCATGCACCGCCGTATACCAGCGAGCGTGCAAAGCAGAAGGTAGTGGATCTGGCAAAGGAGATCTCCGTTTACACCGGCCCCATCCATCTGCATGTCATCAACTTCACGGATATCCAGCTGGCCATCTATGAGAAGTGCCCTCACGACGAGCTCACCATCATCATGCGCCGCTACATGATGCGCATTGCCGAGCATCTGGCTGTGGAAGCCGGAGCCCAGGGCCTCATCACCGGCGAGAACATCGGCCAGGTGGCTTCTCAGACCATGGCCTCCATGGTGGCCACCAACGAAGTCTGCGCCCTGCCGGTCTACCGGCCTCTCATCGGCTTTGACAAGCAGGAGATCGTGGAGATCTCCGAGAAGATCGGGACCTATGACACTTCCGTGCTGCCTTACGAGGACTGCTGCACCATCTTTGTGGCAAAGCATCCCGTCACCAAGCCCAATGTGAAGGTGATCCGCAAGCATGAGCATCATCTGGACGACATCATCGATGATCTCCTGGCCAAGGCTTACGAGACAGACGAAGTCATTACCGTGGGAGAGTGACGCGGAAGGGGGGCTTCCCCTTTCCCCTTCCTGCGCAAATCGAGTAGGCTGTCTCCTACTCGATTTCGCATGCTACACTTAC
>JAEEGL011638325.1_pt1 | contig 24758 bp, 20 predicted proteins | sample 9134231 | NCBI WGS metagenome assembly JAEEGL01 (sample SAMN16246548, study PRJNA631951) | gut metagenome | biome: gut microbiome; feature: rumen; material: fiber-attached | host: Bos | place: Iran: Karaj | collected 2018-10
CTGGCGCCGGTGCCGTAAGGCGGGATGAAGCGCTCGTTGAGCTTGATGACGCGCTTGCACATCTCGACGAACTTCTCGGTGGGCAGTTCGGGCATCATGATACCGCGGCAGGTGCTCTGCAGACGCTCGGCGTTGGCTTCGGGGCGGAAGATGCGAATCTTACCATCCTTGCAGCGGTAGGCTTTCAGGCCCTCGAAGGCTTCCTGACCGTAGTGGAGGCTGGAAGCAGCCATGTGAATTTCGATGTGCTCTGAGCTGGAGGTCTCGATTTCACCCCACTCGCCGTTGCGGAAGTAGCAGCGCACGTTGTAATCCGTTTTTACGTAACCAAACGGAAGGTTTTGCCAATCTATATTCATGTGTGTTAATTTATTATGTTATTTACATTGTTTATTAACGTAAAGGCAAAAATATAAAAAAAATATGAAATGAGAAAAAAAATTTTGCCATATCAGAAAATGTGTGTAATTTTGCAGCCGTTTTGAGAGAGGTTATGGGTTATAGGTTATGGGTTATTGAGAGCTGATGCACAACAATTTCCACAACCGACAACCAAAAAACAATAACCCTTCAAACGGCCCCTTAGCTCAGTTGGTTAGAGCAGCTGACTCATAATCAGCGGGTCCTTGGTTCGAACCCGAGAGGGGCCACAAAGTGAACCTTTAGCAAGGTACGAAATGGGTCGTATAATGGCCATAGACTACGGAGTAAAACGCACGGGGTTGGCAGTGACCGACCCCGTGCGCATTATTGCCACTGCGCTAACGACGGTGGAGACCCCTACCCTATTCCAATATTTGAAGGACTACTGCACACGCGAGGAGGTGGATATGTTCGTGGTGGGCGAGGCCAAGCACATGGACGGCACACCGAGCGAGTCGATGCAGTACATAGAGCCTTTCGTGGCCAAACTGAAGGAGATGTTCCCCGACAAAGAAGTGGCGAGAGTGGATGAGCGTTTCACGTCTAAGATGGCCTTCCAAACCATGATAGACAGCGGCCTGAAGAAGAAAGACCGCCGCAACAAAGGCATGATTGACCAGATTGCAGCGACAATAATGCTGCAAGACTATATGAGAGGTGAAAGGTGAGAGGTGAAAGATGAAAAGTAAAAAGTTAAAATTTAATATATGATTCTACCGATTGTGGGCTATGGAAGCCCAGTTTTAAGAAAAGAGGCTCAGGAGATAACGAAAGACTACCCCAACCTGAAGGAGTTGGTGGCCAACATGTACGAGACCATGTATGCCGCCGACGGTGTGGGTTTGGCAGCACCGCAGATAGACCTGCCGATAAGGGTGGTGGTGATTGGTTTCCGCCCCTACGACGAGAAGACCGACAGCTATGGCGAGGTGACGGAGCAGCACACGCTGATCAACCCCGAGATACTGGAGTTCGGCGACACGAAAGACTACTTCAACGAAGGCTGCCTGAGTGTGCCTGACATCCACGAAGATGTGTTGCGCCCCACCACCGTGAAGGTGCACTACTGGGACGAAGACTGGCAGGAGCATACCGATGACGCCACTGGACTATACGCCCGCGTGATACAGCATGAAGTGGACCACTTGGACGGCAAAGTATTCACCGACCGGCTCAGCAGCCTGCGCAAGACCATGCTCAAGCGCCGCCTGAATGACATTGCCGCCGGCAGAGTGAGGACGAAATACAGAATGAAAATAAAGAAATAACGGACAACCTATGAAGAAGATACTGACACTGATTGCCGGCGTGCTGCTGATGTCCGCCTGCAGTTCTCCCGACCGTGAGAAAGAGATTGAAAAGATAGCAGAGCACGAGCAGATGCTTTCGGCCATAGACGTGAGCAGCGACGACAGCGCCGCTATGGAGATGCTGGCGCTCTACCGCAAGTTTGCCGCCGACTTTCCCGAAGACAGCCTGGCACCAGCCTTCATGGCACGTGCCGCCGACCTCTGCATCAACCTCGGCATGAGCGACGATGCCGTGAACCTGCTGGACAGCATCATCACGCTGTACCCGGGATACGAAGACATTGCCGGATGCTACTTCCTGAAAGGCTACGCATACGAGAGCGCCGAGAGATACGACGAGGCTAAGGAAGCATACAACTACTTTGTTGAGAACTACCCCGACCACTACCTTGCCGCCGACACCAAAGTCATGATTAACTATATTGGCATGAGTCCGGAGGATATGTTCGACGCCATCATGGCCAACGCCTCGGACCAAAACATTGTACAAGGAAATTGAAATGTGAAAAATGAAGGTTGCGTCGTTTCGTATAAGGGCAAGTTATCCTAACTATTATATGGTGAATCTCTATGCCAAAGAAGGCATGGAGATTTTCAATCATGATAGTGAGGACCCAGAAAACAGACTGGAGGGAAACAAGCCCGGTACTGTCATATACCGCTTGGCAGGCAAAGAAGATAGCTTGAAAGAATTTCCACCACGCTGGTATGACATGTACCAACTGCTGAAGCTGCGTGGTGAAGAACAACGCCGATTCCTTGAACTTTTGCTCTCGGAGCACGACAACACCATCACAACTGAGGGGGCAGCAACACTGACGGAGATACGTAACACTTTCCGCAAACATTGCATAGACTTCGTCCAGCAGAACCCTTTATACGACTCAGACGAACTGATAACCACCTTAACCACCGCCGGTGACTTCACTGACGAGGCCATCAGCTACAAAGGACACATGTTGCTCGACCTGACGAAGAACTGCTATCCGGTGCCAGACTTCGTGATACTCACCGCTAAGTCGTTCAACAACCCTGAGCACCTGCCGGAACTACTACAGAAAGCCATACACGACCTGGAAATAATGACCAACTGCCGATTAGGTGACGTGCGAAACCCATTAGTCTTTGCCATACGCTGTGCCATGCCACAGTACATACCGGGACTAATGCCAACGTTGCTTAACATCGGGGTGACGCGTACATCGTACAACGCCTTGAAAGCGAGTTTTGCACCCACAATGGCCAATCGTGTATACCTCAGCACCCTGCACACCATATGCGAAATGCTGGGACTAGAGCACAAATACCAAACCAGTGACATTAAACTAAACGGATGCGACCAACACTCGCGAATAGCAGAACTTGAGTGTAGGATTATCGCCGCAGGAGAAGAAAAGCTTATCACCGATGCTTACTATCAAGCTTTGCGCCTAACGCAGTTCGTACGCCAATTCTACACAAACAACCCAGACCTAATACTCACATTCATGCAGGGCAAGCAGGCTTTTCCCAGCCTGATACTACAGCGCATGGTATGGACTATTGGCAATGACCTTAGCTACCCAGGCGTACTATACAGCCGTCATTCACGCACAGGAGAAGGTAAACAAATAGAGAGCTACCGCAACATTTTCGGGGAGGAAATCATGACTGGTGATGTAACCACCGAAGATTGCGCCTACAGTGACCGTAGCGAGATTCGTAACCAGTTTCCTGCGGTGTACCATTTCGACCCGTTGCTGAAGAAATTAGAGAGCCGCTACAAGACTCCGGTGACCATTGAGTTTGCCGTAGAGAGTCGCCCTCACCAGTTGAGTCTTTTCTCTGTACTTCAACTCAACGCATCGGAGATGACTGGCCGCGCAGCCCTCGTCTCGGCCATAGACATGGTAAACGAGGGGCTTATAGCAGACCGTTTTGTTCCTGACCTTATAAAACCATACCACCTGCGCCAAATAATATCGGCATCAATTGACGACAACACAATTTCAAAACTACAGTTCTTCGGACATGGGTTGAGCGTACTGCCACGTACAGCCATATCGGCACGTCTTTGCTTCTCCGTAGCTAAAGCACACGAATATAAAAGCAAAGGTGAGCATGTGTGCCTGTGCCAGAGTCATTTCGTTCCACAGGACACCATCACTCTCAATGAGCTTGATGCGATACTATCCATGCAACCAGCAGCCATACATGTCGTCACAGCCTGCCGTGGTTACGGCATCCCTGCCATTATGGATTTGCAATCATACGGAATCAGTATTTTGGGCAATACAATAGTCAATAGTGACGGAATAGCAATTGCTGAAGGTGAGATGCTTACCATAAGCTCAAAGCGTCAGAGTATATACAAAGGACAGGCTGCATTTAAACCAGCACGCTTCACCAAGTACTTACAAGGCGCCAACGTGGAACTCAACGACGAAGAGAAGATATTCTTCAGTCACATGAAGAATGCCTATGAAAAATATCAACAGATAGTAACCTCCAACGAGGTAACATACATTACCGATATCAGCAAACTGGCGAGACTGATACGATGCAATTTGCAGAACCAGCCCAAGAAAGCTGCTACTATTGTCAACACATGGTTCGAGCAGCATCCTAAAGATTACATAGAGGGAGTGCTACAGAGTCGTATGGGGGACCATAATGATCAGAGTAGACTGTTTAACCTGCTAACTACCGAACATAAGATTGACTTCTTTCAGCATATTTGCAAAATGTGTATTGACAATGGTATCTCAGGCCTCACTGCCGGTAGCTTCATGATAGGCCGTTTCATTGCGCACCCACTACCACAAAAGATGTGGAAGAGACTGAGCGAGGAGGTCATTGCCTTCCTACTCAATGAATATGTGCTGTACGAGAAATACCAGCAAGTGCTGCAAGAAGTGGGCGAGATAAAGTTGGCACGTGCGCACAGCCGCATTGAAACCGAAGGTATTGACAACATGGTGTTGCGCAATTTCGACCTCAATAACTTTATACCATTGCTCTATGCTAACCGTGACTGGGAAAAGATTACCAATGCGCTTGAGGGCATCGAGCATCAAGATAACACACACCTGCTGGTGGAGATGCTCAACAAGCCCATTGAGGAAATATTTGACATGAGTACACCGTGGAAACGAGCTCTTGTGGAAGAGACTCTGAAGGTTGCTGGCGAGTAATTACTGCACCATAGCAAGATATTCTCCTTCTGATATAACTTTTACACCGAGTTTCTCGGCTTTCTTCTGTTTCTCCGGCCCCATCTTCTCGCCTGCCAACAGATACGAAGTTTTAATGCTTATGGAGCCAGACACCTTACCACCGTGCTTCTCAATATCAGCCTTTATCTCGTCGCGCGAGAAATGCTCAAATACTCCGCTGACCACAATAGTTATGCCAGCAAGTTTATTGTCTCCAGAGAGCATACGCACCTCCATCTGTAGACCTGCTGCACGTAAACGTTCAATGATAGATTTATGGTCGGCTTTAGCGAACCATTCGCATACGGCATGTGCCGTCACCTCACCAACGTCTTCCACCTGTGCCAATTCATCCTCAGTGGCTACCATCAGAGCATCGATATTCTTGAAATAGCGGGCCAGTTTCTTAGCCCCTACCTCACCTACATACCTTATGCCGAGAGCATATACGACACGTTCGAAAGGTACCTGTTTAGAAACATTGATGGCTGCCAACATATTATCTGCCCCCTTATCCTGTATTGATGCGGCAACGTCGGTACCGAGACCTATCAACTGTTCACGCTTGAGATTATAGATATCTGCTATATTGCGTACCAATCCAGCCGAGTACAATAGTTCGAGACGCTCAGGACCAAGGGTATCTATAGCCATTGCCTTGCGGCTCACAAAATGTTCCAAGCGACCAATTATCTGCGGGTGACAACCGTCGCCGTTTGGACAATAGTAACCAGCCTCACCTTCCATACGCACTAGTTCGGTACCACATTCGGGGCAACGTGTGATATATTGTATCGGCATTGCTCCAACAACTCGTTTTTCCATATCCACACCCACTACCTTGGGGATAATCTCGCCGCCTTTCTCAATGAATAGACTGTCACCTTTGCAGATACCCATCTTGGCTATGAAGTCTGCATTGACGAGTGTAGCACGCTTAACCGTGGTACCACCGAGCCATACAGGCGCAAGGTTGGCAACGGGAGTTATCACACCGGTGCGTCCTACTTGGTAACTTATGCTCTCTAACGTAGTAGAAACACGCTCGGCTTTAAATTTGTAGGCAATAGCCCAGCGAGGAGACTTGGCCGTAAGCCCCATTTTATCCCAAAGTGCGGTCTGATTTACCTTGATAACGATGCCGTCTATACCAAACGGTAGTTTCCAACGGGCTTTGTCCCAATGGTCAATAAAGGCTTTTATTTCATCAATATCCTTGCATTCCTGTATGTAAGGCTGCACTTTGAAACCCATCTGACGAGCCCAATCAAGACGACCTAAGTGCGTAGGCTTCAGTTCAATCCCATCTGGAGCCATCATAAAATACATACAGAACAACAGCTTACGTTTAGCGCATTCGGCAGAATCCTGCAGCTTGAGAGAACCACTGGCAGCGTTGCGAGGATTGGCGAATGGCTCATCACCGTCGGCCTCACGCTGACGGTTCATTGCATCAAAAGCCTCAAATGGGTACACCACCTCACCCCTCGCCTCAAAATCATCTGGATAATCACCATGAAGGCGTAAAGGTATGGTAGGTATTGTCTTTGCATTGGTGGTTATGTCGTCGCCCACACTACCGTTTCCACGCGTGACAGCTTGTACCAACTGACCATGACGGTAAGTGAGACCAATAGCCACACCATCGTACTTCAATTCACAGGTATATGTAAACTGCTCGCCATCCAGCAATTTACGGGTGCGAGCCTCAAATTCCTCTATCTCTTCAATGCTGTATGTGTTACCAAGTGAGAGCATAGGAAAGCGATGCTGCACCTGACGAAAACTCTTATTCACTTCGCCGCCAACTCGTTTTGTTGGTGACAGAGGAGAGGCCAATTCTGGATATTGGCGCTCCAGATCTTGCAACTCACGCATCATATGGTCGAACTCCTCGTCACTTACCATCGAGTGGTCGTTCATGTAGTATTCGTGGTTTAGCCTATCAAGCTCCGCCGCGAGTTCTTCCATGTGCTTACGCACAGGCTCAGTATCTATCGCGCTGAAAAGGTCCATTGGCCAATGAAATTAAGTGATACGGGGCCCGTGAGACACACTTTGTCAAATACCGAGCCTGCAATATCAAAGTCCACACGAAAAACGCCACCACGAGTTACAATATTGTGGTTGCCTGTCACTATTGCACACGCCGTCACACCGGTACCGCAAGCCCACGTCTCGTCTTCAACACCACGCTCAAATGTCCGCACAAATAGCCTGCCGTCTGCTAGGTCCTCAATGAAGTCCACATTTGTGCCTTCCGGAAAGAGTTCTGTCTTGTTGCGAAGTCGACTCCCCCCACCCACTACATCATAATGTTCAAGATCTTCAACACGCTGCACATAATGCGGCGAGCCTGTATCGAGGAACCAGCCATCAGCGACCTTGTGCACTGTAGACATCTCCACACTACGCATTCCAAGTCTCACAATACCCCGTCTTTGTTCTTTGTCCCAATTTATTATCTCAGCATCGTGCGGGCCGTCATATCCCAAGAAATGCAGACTAGAACCAAGCCCAAGTATATTTGCATAGGCAGCTATGCATCGGCCACCATTACCACACATGGAGCCTAAGCGACCGTCGCTATTATAGTAGCGCATTTCGAAGTCAAAGCCTTCTGGTGCAGTCTCAATGGTCATCAGGCCGTCGGCGCCAACGCCGAAACGTCGATGGCAGATACGTGCAATCTCATCTGTTCCAAGATTGTACCTGCCTTCTCTATTGTCAACAACAACAAAGTCGTTGCCTGCACCGTCAAACTTGTAGAATTTCATTTTTATCAAAAATCTATACTTGGAAACAATCGCCGCATCTGTTGCATTACGGGGTTGCTCTGCACCATTACCTTGTATTTTTCGTCTGGTGAGTAAACGAGTTCATCCTTGCCGACAAAGAGCTGGTTTACCTTGCAATCGAGCATTCTCATACCACTTTTGCCACGCAGCGCCTCAATCACGTCTATCTTATGCGACTTAAAGTCTTCATGGAAGTATGTGGTCTGTGCATCAATCTCTATTACGCCGTGCTGCTCACCAAGATAAACAGTGGCATCCTTCAGAAGTTCTGCAATACCAAGTTCATCACCAACCTCATGCCAATAGCGTTCCAGATCTTCTTGGGTGAGGGGCTTCACCTCTGCCTGAATCCTTGGCATCTCAATTTTCGGCGAAGTAACTGTGGCTATGGAAATCGATCCGGTGAGGAGAGAGCTTTGTGGAGTAGTGGTACCGGATGGTTGGGTAACAGGCCGACTGGGTGGTTGTTGTGTAGCCTGTTGCTGAGCAGTGGCAACGGCAGAAGGAACTGGTCGTGATGCCGGTTGTGGTGTGGGTTCTATGTCTGCCTTAGGACCCCTTGCAATCTATGTCTGTGGAAGCGCCGTAGACGCAAGTTTCATCAGACATATCTCGACAAATAGGTTTTTGTTATTGGCCTCGCGGAAGCGGAACTCATAATCACTAGCGGTAGCAAGCCATCCAAGCAGCATTGGCAGACCACATTGTTGGGCTTGCTGTCCATAACGGATGCGCAAATTGTCACTGCCCTCAATCAGCTTAATGGTCTGCGAATCAAGGCTAACCATGAGGTCACGCAAGTGCTCGCAGAGGCCGGTGAGGAAGTGTTGTCCGCCGAAACCCTTGGCAATCACCTCACGATAGAGGAGCAGTGCACCGCTGATGTTTCCACCACGGATAAAATCAACCAGACGGAAGTAGTATTCCTCATCCAGCATGTTGAGGTTCTCCAAACACCCTTGCCGAGTGAGATTGCCCCCTGTGAAGTTCACGAGTTGGTCAAAAGTACTGAGTGCATCGCGCATTCCGCCTTCAGCTTTGCGAGCAATCAACTCCAATGCGCCGTCTTCGTACTTCACACCCTCGCTGTCAGCAACATACTTCAGATGTGCCACAATATCGCTTATCTCAATGCGCTTGAAGTCAAATACCTGACAGCGACTGAGGATGGTTGGTATAATCTTGTGTTTTTCGGTGGTAGCAAGGATAAACTTGGCGTATGCTGGCGGTTCTTCGAGAGTTTTGAGAAATGCGTTGAATGCTGCCTGGCTGAGCATATGGACCTCGTCGATAATATAGACCTTATAGCGGCCCGTCTGCGGAGGTATGTAGACCTGCTTGACCAGTTCACGGATATCGTCCACCGAGTTGTTGCTGGCGGCGTCAAGTTCAAAAATACTCATTGATGCGCCATCATTGAAAGAGCGGCAGCTCTGGCATTCGTTGCAGGCCTCACCGTCGGCTGTAAGGTGCTCACAGTTGATGGTCTTAGCCAGGATGCGTGCGCAGGTAGTTTTACCAACACCACGTGGACCACAAAAAAGGAATGCCTGTGGAAGCTGACCTGTACGGATGGCATTCTTCAGTGTCTGCGTGATATGCTGCTGGCCGACGACGGTTGCAAAAGTTGCCGGGCGATATTTACGTGCTGATACAACGTAGTTTTCCATTATAATAACTCATATTTTATATGTGCAAAAATACGAAAAATATCTCAATGCGATAGAAAAAACACCTTTATTTGGAAAAAAAAATATATCTTTGCATTTGAACAGACAATCAACATACAACATAAAACATTATTAAACAATACCATAGTTAAACAAAATCATTTAAACTAATGAAAAGAGCATTCAAGTTTTTCGGCATCGCACTGCTAGCATGCAGCCTGCTTACCGTGGCCTGCAAGAAGGACGAGAACGACACCACCCCTGCCACCACCAACAACAACGGCAGCAATGGCGGTAACAACGGAGGCGGAACCAACCCCAATCCTAACCCCAACCCGAATCCCAATCCTAACCCCAATCCTCAGCCGCAGGATCCTGACGACCCCAACCCCACTGTGCCGCAGGGTGTTCTCACTATCAAATGGGATAACGTAACCAAGACTATTTGCAACTACATTGTTTTGAACAAAGTCCAGGGTACTGCAAACACCCTGCAGATTGACCTCTTCGGCAGCCGCCGCATAGAGGGTGACAACACCTTCGTCGATCTTCCACACTATCGTTTGTTCCTCGTTCAGCCTCAAGGTGGTAACATGGATTTGTATGGTCAATTCTGTGAAGCATTCTCGGAAGAAATCAACAGCGACGCCCTTCACCAAGCAATGTTTACCCAACCAGATCCGAGCGGCGAATTCTACACATTTACAGAAGCCGACTATGTCTATGTCAGCCATACCAACTCCAATTTCACATACAACGAGCAGGACAAGACTTTGTCAGGTAGTGCCAGCGTAGTGTTCAGTAGCGTGTATGACGAACGCACAGGTGTAACACCTATTGCACAACACACTCTTGACGTCACCTTCAACAACTTCCCCGTTGCCACTATCGGCTGGGGCGACCAGGGTGGTACCAAGATGAAACGCAAATAACAAGCGACAGCCATAAACAAAGGGCCGCAGCACATGCTGCGGCCCTTTGTTTTAGACTATGGTCTGTCAGGCAAGTGCGTCGGCGATGAGGAAGATGGAGCCGGTGACGAGGACAAGGTCGCTGCGGGCAGCAGCGGTGCGGGCGGCGACTATGGCGTCCTTGACGTTGATGTAAGCCTCGCCCTCTATGCCGAGGGTGGCGGCAGCGGCCTGCAGGTCAGCCACGGGCAGCCCGCGCGGCACAGAGGGCTGCGAGAAGCGCCAGTCAAACGGCTTGCCGAGACGTGTAAACTCGGCATGTAGGTGCGACAGTATCTTGCTGTAGTCCTTGTCGTTGACACAGCCGTAGATGACATGCAGGGCGCGGAACGGCATCGAGGCCAGCTTGCCAAGCATGGAGTCAATACCTGGGGCGTTGTGGGCTGTCTCACAGATGGTGAGGGGGGCCTCACCTATCGTCTGCCATCGGCCGTGAAGGTGCGTGTTGTCAACAACGTGGGCGATGCCTTTTTCCACAATGTTACCGTTCAGCGGAAGTGGTAGTTGACGGACTGCCTCGAAAACGGTGGCAATATTCTTGAGTTGATAGCTGCCAGCAAGCTGCGACACAAGGCCGTGACACCATTCGTCGTCCTCGCGGTCGCCGGACATATCAAGGTCGAGCATATCGAAGATAAGGCGGCTCTCGTCGCGGTTGCTGTCGCTTGTACGCACGCGCCAATGTTGGTCAGCAAAAGTGATGGGTGCATGCCGTTCGGCTGCGACGCGCTCGAAGATGGGTTTGGTTTCGGGTTGGGTCTCCCCTATAACAACGGGAACGCCGGGCTTGATGATGCCAGCCTTCTCGCCGGCTATCTTCTCCAACGTGTAGCCCAGAAACTGGGTGTGGTCCAGGCCTATGTTGGTGATGACGGAGAGCAGCGGTGTGATAACATTTGTACTGTCGAGGCGTCCACCCATGCCTACCTCAATGACGGCGATGTCAACCTTCTCTTTGGCAAAATAATCGAATGCCATGCCAACCGTCATCTCGAAGAAAGAGAGGTGGAGTCTGCCGAACATATTGCGGTTGTGCTCCACAAAATCAACCACATCTTCCTGTGGTATCATTTCGCCGTTGATACGTATTCGCTCACGGAAATCGACGAGGTGTGGCGAGGTGTAGAGGCCTACCTTGTAGCCAGCTTCTTGGAGTATAGATGCGAGGAAGTGGCAGACGGAGCCCTTGCCGTTGGTGCCGGCAACATGAATGCTGCGGAACTTGCGCTCAGGGTTGCCAAGGGCAGCCATCATGTCTATGGTAGGCTGTATGTCAGCCTTGTATGCGGCAGCGCCGATGCGGTGATACATCGGCAGCTGCGAAAACATGAAGTCTAATGTCTCCTGATAGGTCATTTATGGGGGATAGTATATGTTAAGCCAATGATAAAGAGGCCGCGCTGCGAGGGATAGTTGGCCCAGAGGTAGTAACGCTGGAAGGCCAGGTTGTCCATACGCAGGAAGAAGCTGAGGGCGCGGTTGTGGCGGTACTCCACCTCGGCGGCGATGCCGTAGCGCATGGGCAACGAGAGGTTGTTGTCGGCGTGCATGCTACCCAACAGGCGCGACTCCAGATGGAAGAACCAGCGGTCATTGTAGTTAAGGTCAGCGCTCAACATAGCATCCCATTTCGGGCGGTAGAGCGGAGCTCCGAGGTCGGCGAGCAGTGCATTTGCAGCGCTATCTTTGTAGTCTATGGCTCCGTAGGCATAGTAATGACCACCGCCGCGTATGGTGAGTATCTCGTCGTTGACGAAAGCCACGGTGGCACCAAGAGTGAAGCGGTTGTTGTCAACATACAGCGGGCTGAACACGTTGCCAAGGCCATACTGTGGGTTCGGCGCAAAAGTCAGGTCGTCGCGCAGCAACTGGTAGCTAATCTCAGCATCGGCTTCGAGTTTGCGGCTGATGCTCCAGCGTGCGCGGCCAGTGAAATCGTAGTGACGCGTGGCACGCATCTCGCTGCCTGGGGCGATATATGGGTTAACGATACGCATGGTGTTGAGACTGTTGGCCTCAAGGCCACCGGTGGCACAGAGGCTGAGGGCCAGCTTGTCATCAAGCAACAGCTTGCTCACAACCACATCGGGGAACATGCGGAAGGTAGTTACAGTGTCAGCAGTATAAGAGTCCCAGGCAGCCGTCAAACCCGCATGGAACTGCAGTCCACTGAACATAAAGTCAATGTACGGATTTGCTTTCACAATATTACGCCACGAGCGCATAGTATCCTGCACCGGTGTGGGAATGTAGCCGAGGGGCATCTTGTCGCCCATGCGCAGACCGTTGGTATAGGCGTCCCACTCCATGTGCAGGTAGGCGACGCCTTTGTACTGGCGCATCATCTCAAAGCCGTAGCGGGCATCGCCGCTGAGGTTAAGGTTGAACTCATTTTGTCCCCAAGTGGCCCATAAGTCACTGACATGTACGTTGGCTGCATAGCCGAACTTGTTGGGGTCAAGCTGCATGTTCCTGAGCCCGATATTCCATGTGGCCACATTGTAAGAGGCGCGGTAGTCCTTGGTGAATATGCTGTCACGCGTGTAGGCAGGGAACACCTTTGCCAGTGTGCTGTCGTGGAAACCGTAGTACAGGTTGTGGTCGTGCTCATAGCCGAGGTCGGAACTCAGCTGCAGCTTCTCGCCGACTATGTATTTGCCGAAGAGGGTCACGCCTGTGTTGCCGAAGTGGTTGCTGCCGTATCCGGGCAGACGGTCCCATGACGAGAGGTGATTGATGCGCACGCCATACGTCTTCTTCTTGTCGCGCGTGGAGCTCCAATAGAGGTCAGCCAGAGGTGTCCAGTAGTTGCCGAACCCCAGACGCAGGTAGTTGTTGTAGAGTTTTGTGGCAGGCTCGCCAACGATACGCGCTGCCTTGATGCGCGATGGCTCATAGAGGGCCCTGATGCGCGTGGGCTCGATACTGTAGCGGAAGTCGTGCTGTATACGCCCTAGCGTGTCGGTAATTTCGGCGGGGAAATTGAGCTTCTGCGCCTGCTCAATCACGGGACGGTAGGAGCCCTTCACCACGACGCTGGCGTTGTAGGCGTCGTCGTTCTGAGCAAAGAGGGCTGTGGCGCCCAGCAGCAGTGCGGATATGACGAATGTCTTTTTCATTGTTTTCAGTCATTAATGTCGATTACTATTTCCTCCTCTACAGGCTCGGCAGCGGGCTTCTCGGCAGCCACAATGGCGTCGAGCTTCTGGCGGGCCACACTCACGAGGTCCTCTCCGTCGTAGTTGTCTATAACACTCTGGAGGGTCTGCTTGGCCTGTATGGTGTTGCCGTTGGCGTAGTAGACATCAGCCCAGAGAATGAAACTGTAGGCAAGCCAATAGTCGCTCGATGCATCGCTCACTATGCCTTCAATCATCTTCTCGGCCTGCTTCAGTTTGCCACCCTGTATCAGTATCTCGGCCCGGCGGCAGCGGGCTTCGCCGTTGTAGTCGCCATTGGCCGAACGCGTCAGGTGGCCGTAATTCTCATAGGCACCGTCTTTATACCCGTTTGTATAACAACTGCGAGCCATCGCAAGCCATGCCTCATCCTTTAGCTCTGCCGTCGCCTTGCTTTCGTCTACGAGACGTTGTCCAGCCTCCATCACACCGCTGTGACTCTTGAGGGCCACTGCACAGCGCAGACCGCCCACTTCGCCTTGCAGCAGACTGTTGTCACTCTCGGCATTTTCCATTAGGCGCTGGTAGAGAGTGGCAGCCCGGTTGTAGTCACCAAGACTATAGGCAATGTTAGCAGCATTGTATAGCGAGCGCTCGCTGTACTGATTGGTGCCTGTCGATGCCACAGCCACAAAGTGCGGCAGGGCTTTCACGTTCTGTCCCTGACGGAAATAGCTGTCGGCAAGGAGATAGTGCGCCTTGACGGTAAAGAGGCCGTTGGGGAACTTGCTGAGGTAGCTTTCCAATCCGGCAGCGGCATTCTCATAGTCGCCCTCCTGGTAGCGCCCCTCGGCGGCAAGGAAGGTGGTGCTGTCTTGCTCCACGGTGGAGACGGTGACCTTGGTAGTGCGCTTCACATAGCTGAAATACTCATCCACACGGTTCTGTTCAATGTATATGTTCTTGACCGTGCCCAGAGCATCGCGCGCCTCGTCGGTACCGGGATACTGCGTCAGCAAGCGGTCGAAGGTCTGCAGTGCCTGGTCGGGACGCTCGGTGTTATAGTATATAAGACCCTGGTTGAGCAACGCGGTCTTCACATAGGCGCTCTGCGGGTACTGCTTGATGAAGTTGTTGTAGTAGGTCATTGCCATCTCGTTGTTGTCGCACATCATGTATGTGTTGGCAATCTCCAGCATGGCCTTCGACTTCAGGGGCGAGTTGTCGTACTTCTCGAATATATAGTTGAGATAGGTGAGTTTCTCGCTGTTCTTGCCTTGTGCGCCATAGGCGAGGGCCTTCTGGTAGGTGGCATAGTCGGCATCACGCCCATTGGCGTTGATTACTTTGTCGTACTGCACAATGCTCTCCTTGAAACGGCTCTGCACATAGAGGCAGTCGCCCATGCGATTGCGCACGTCGTTGCGCATCAGCACCGAAGTCTTGTCGGTGGCCGAGGCTATACGGCGGTCGAGCTCGCCGAAGGTTTCCAGTGCCTCGTCGTAACGCTTCTGGCGCATCAGTATGTATGCGTAGGTGTAGCGTGCCTGATTGGCATGGGGCGAGGTGTTGGCATACGACGACAGCAACAACTTGTTGAGGCTCTTCTCGGCCTCCGTGGTCTTGCCGTTGCGATACTGCCACTCACCCACCAGATAGTTGGCGTCGGCAGTGATGCGGGGCACGGCGTTGACCTTCACAGCCTTCTCATACATCTTCACCCCCTCATCCTCCTTGCCGCTGTTGCTGAGCTCTATGCCGCGGTTGAGCAGAGCACGCTGATAGGCCTGCTCGAGGGCAGCGTTGCGCTGCGGCACCTGTTCCAGCAGGCGTATTGCTTCTTTGTAGTTGTTGGTGGAGCAATAGAGCTCGGTCAGTATCTCCTCGGCCTCGGTCTTGTGGCGTCCACGCGGGTATTTGCTCAGGTAACTCTCGAACGACTTGATGCTACCGCCCATGGCGTCCTGGTTGAGCTCGCAGCTCAGCTTGGCATAGTTGAAGAGGGCGTCCTCCTTGATCTGGCTGTTGAAATCCATCCTGCTGGCCATCTGGAACACACTGCGGGCGTCCATCTTGCGGCCCATGCGCACATAGCAGTCACCGAGGGTGTACAGGGCGTTCTGCGCCACACTGTCGCTGCACTGCATCTTGCGGCTCAGATAAACGGCGGCGCTGTCGTAATGCCCCAGCATATAATGGCTGTAACCCACCTGGTAGTCGTTGTCCTGCGGCGTGCAGCTCGACGGCTGCTCCATCTTCTGCTCGTAACGCGCGGCGCTGTAGTGCTGCAAGGCGTTGGCATACTCGCCGCGGTTGAAGTACACCTCGCCAACCATCTGCTCTATCTCGCTGCGCTTGAAGGCGTCCTTGTCCTTCAGCAGCTGCGGCGCCAGGCGCAGGAGCTCGTCGTCCTTGCCCAGATAGTAGTAGATGCGCGCAATGTAGCTCGGCGCCATCTTGGCAAACTTCCTGTCGTTCTGCAGCTCGCGGAAGTTCTTGAGAGCAAGGTCGTACTGTCCGTTCATGTACTGTATGTGGGCGTAGTAGTAGAGGCTCGAGGCGCTGTACTTGGACTTGCCGCCCACTTGCTGCGAGAAGAGTTCCGACGCGTGCTTGGTGTCGCCTTTCTGGAAGTAGCAGTAGCCTTTCTTGAAGTTGTACTCGCTGCGGTGGTCGAACTCCACCTCCTTGGGGTCGACGGCTTTGTAGTACTCCAACGCACGGTCGTAGTCGCCGCGTGCATAGTAGAAGTTGCCCAGATAGAATCGCGCCATGTCCTGCCGGGCACTCTGGGGATAGAGACGCAGGAACTCCTCAAGGCGGAAGTAGGCGTCGTCATTGTCCAGCTTCTCCGAGCACACGCCGGCATAGTAGCATGCGTCGCTGACTGTGAGCCACTGGGCATCGGCCGTGGCGCCGAGAGCCGCCACCTGGTCGAAAATCTGCTGTGCGGCAGAGTATTTCTGCTTCTGGTAGAGGTCCATGGCCTGGCGGTAAAGACCCGTCGTCCGCTCGTCGCCAGTCTCGCGCTGGGCCCACACGGCCATAGGCAAAAGCAACATAGCGGCCATCATAGTCGCCACCATTGCCTTCATTGTCTTGTACTTGCTCATATTCTGTTATTCTGTTTTCAGATTCATCAATATTCCGGTTGCCGGTGCCGGTGTCAACTCATATTGCGGCGTGCCGTCGGGACGCAGCAGCACAAAGGTGGGATAGCTCACCACCCCGTAGCGCTCCAGCAGACGGTAGTCGCCGTCGTAGTGCAGCCACGTCCAATTGTAGCGGTGGCCACGACGGCTGTTCTTCAGGAAGTGGTACATCTTCTGGAACTCGCGGTCGCACGAGATACCAACAAACACCACGTCGGGGTTCTTGGCATAGACGCTGTCGCGGAAATGCGCCATGGTCTCTATCTCAGCCAGCGAGGCCGGCTCGTTGACGCGCACGAAGGCCATGTAGACCCACTTGCCGATGAAGCTGTCAAGGCTCACCATGTTGCGCTCCACATCCGGCAGCACGGTGTGCGGCACCTCGGGCGCGGCAGCCTCTTTCAGGTGGTTCTTCAGCGATTCCGCCAGACGCTTGTGCTCCGTGAACTTGCTCTCCTGACCCACCTTCTCTATCATCCGCATCACGGCCTCACGGCTGTAGGCTTGGTCATACCAGCTCTCGCGGAGGGCTTGCAGCATGGCCAGCTCGCGGACACGCTCGTTGCGGAGCAGCGGGTCGAGGCCTATCGAGTCGGCGTAGCGAGCCACGTTGCCCTCATCGACCCAGGCCACAAGGCGCTCCTGCGGTATGCGCCGCGTGCCCCGTGAGATGCTTCCGGCATAGAGCGCCAGGAAGAGCCTCATGTACTGCTCGTCGTAATAGCGCACCGGATGGTCTGTTATATATTTGGCAATAAGCTTCTCACGCTTGGCAAAACGCATATTCAGCGTCATCTCGGCCAGCGTGTAGTCCACATACCGCCCGAAGAAGTCGTCCTGCAACGGTCCCACGGCGGCACGGACGGTACGCTGCAGGGTGTCCATGTGACGGCGGTCGGGCTTGAAGCGCGGGTCGAAGAAGACACGTTTGGCGCTCAATATGCTGTCAACCATGGCCTCATAACGTTCAATGCGCAGGTTCAGCTCGTCGTCGGGCAGGTGCATGAACTCCAGCGGCAACGGCTCGGGGTCCAGATACACGTTGCGCTTCTCGTCGATGGCCCAGTCGAACTTAGGCAGCCACACCTCGTAGGTGCGGCCGGGCTCCACGTAAAACGACTGGCTGTAGCACTCAACCTCCACGAACACCAGCCGCGGATAGTCGGCATAGCAGCGCAACTCGAAGCGACCGGCAGAGTCCACCACCGTCTCGTCAAGCAGCACTTCGGCCATCGACAGCATGTCGCTGTAGCCGTAGAGGGCCATCTTCTTGCCGACGGCATTGGCCGACGTACCGCTAACAAGCACGTTGGTTTGCGCTACGCAGGCCGCCATTGCCGCCATGGTCATCAGTATCATCGTCAAACGCTTCATATAGCCTTAAAAACGCTTCGCGCATATTTATATTGTATTTCTACATTTAAAAATAATCAACAGTTTGTCAACAGGCCGACCTCTCTCCGACTCCCCTCCATCTCTTCTTCGGTTGTTCTACGGTTGTTTAACGGTAATAAAGCGTAGAACAACAGGTAAACAACCGTAGAACAGTCGGAGGGGATACGGAGGGACTACGGAGTGGTGGCGACAGAATGAAATAAAAAAATCACCCCAAAGGGGTGGAGATACTTTTTTTTCGTATATTTGTTTTTTTCCGGAAACGGGATAACAAACAACAACAAACAAAAAAACAAGTACTTAACAACAACAATCCAGTCATGGAAACCAAGAAATACCGCACCGAAAGCGACCTGCTCGGCAGCCGCGAGGTGCCCGAAAACGCCTACTACGGCGTGCAGACCAGCCGTGCAATGGAGAACTTCCACATCAGCGGCCACCTTTTGAACGACTACTCAAACTTTATCCGCGGCATGGCCATAACGAAGAAGGCCGCCGCCATGGCCAACGTCGAGGTGGGCATGATCACCCCCGAGCAGGGCGACGCCATCATGTGGGCCTGCGACCAGCTCATCGAGGGCAAGCACCACGACCAGTTCCCAATCGATATGATACAGGGCGGTGCGGGCACCAGCACCAACATGGCCGCCAACGAGGTCATTGCCAACCTCGCGCTGGAGCGCATGGGACACAAGAAAGGTGAATACCAATATTGCTCGCCGAACGATGTCGTCAACGCCTCGCAGTCGACCAACGATGCCTACCCCTGTGCCATACACATGGCCCTGGCCCTCGAACACCTCTGCTTCATGCCCCACCTGGAGCAGATTATCGCCGCCCTGGACTTCAAAAGCAAGGAGTTCGCACATGTCATCAAGATGGGCCGCACCCAGCTGCAGGACGCCGTGCCTATGACCCTCGGCCAGACCTTCGGCGCTTTCGCCGACTCGCTGCGCGGCGAATACAAGAACCTGCGCGCCACCGCCGACGAGTTCCTCATTGTCAACATGGGTGCCACCGCAATCGGCACCGGCATCTGCTCCAAGCCCGGCTACAGCGAGGCCTGCATCAAGGCCCTGCGCAAAATCACCGGATGGAACATCACGCTGGCCGACAACCTCATAGAGGCCACCTCGGCAACCACCTGCATGATTGCCTACAGCGCCGCCATGAAGCGCCTTGCCATCAAGACCAACAAGATTTGCAACGACCTCCGTCTGCTCTCCAGCGGCCCCCGCTGCGGCCTCAACGAGATACACCTGCCTGAGCGTCAGCCCGGTTCGAGCATCATGCCCGGCAAGGTGAACCCCGTTATACCCGAGGTGATGAACCAAGTGTGCTACCGCGTCATCGGAAACGACATGACTATCTCTCTGGCTTCCGACAACGGCCAGCTGGAGCTCAACGTCATGGAGCCCGTCATAGCCTACACCCTCTTTGAAAGCATCCACCTGTTGGAGAACGGCTACGACACTCTACGCAAGTTCTGCATCGACGGCATACGCGCCAACGAGGAACGCTGCCGTCAGCTGGTGGAGCACTCCATCGGCATCGTCACCATGCTCAATCCCATCATCGGCTACAAGACCTCGACCAAGATTGCCAAAGAGGCCTCGGAGACCGGCCGCGGCGTCTACGAGCTGGTGCTGGAGCACAAACTGCTCACCAAAGAGCAGCTTGACGAGATACTCAAGCCCGAAAACATGCTGCAGCCTGTCGACCTGACAGCTGTCAACAAATAAAACATATTGTGGAAACAATAAAGATTAAGAAAGGGCTCGACATACCGCTGGGCGGCATAGCCGAACGGCATATCGTCGATGCCCGAAGCATAGAGCGCTACGCCGTGAAGCCCCCCGATGTGGTGGGCTTCACGCCGCGCCTGCTGGTGGCCGAAGGCGACACCGTCGCCGCCGGACAGCCGCTGGTGGAAGACAAGAACGACCAGCGTCTGACGCTGCCGTCGCCGGTAAGCGGCGTGGTGGAAGCCATCGTCCGCGGAGAGAAACGCAAGCTGCTGGAAGTTGTTGTCCGTAGAGACGTTACACAGAACGTCTACAACTCCGGCAAAACATTACAGGAAGGTCCCTGCTGGTGGATGATTAAGGAGCGTCCGTTCGGCACTATCGCCAACCCTGACCATAAGCCCAAGGGGATTTTCGTCAGCATGCGCGATACCAACCCGCTGGCACCGGACCTGGATTTTGCGCTGAAAGGACGCGAGCATGAGTTCGAGGCCGGTATCAAAGCACTGGAAGCCTTTGGCACAGTGCATTGCGTGAAGTCTGAAGGTCCCCACCCTGCCGGCAACATCGGCACCATAGTGGCGGCCATCAGCCCCATCAACAAGGGTGAGTATGTGTGGAGCGTGAATGCACAGGATGTGGCCAATATCGGCCGCTGGTGCCTCACCGGCGAATACCGTCCGGAGCGCGTCATAAGCGTGGGTGGCCCTGCTGCCAAATGCCCCAAGTACTACCGTGTGCTTTGTGGAGCCTGCATGCAACGCATCAGCGCCGCACAGCTGATAGACCCCGACTACCCCACCCTCGGTGTGGGCACAGGTTTACCAGACACCACCCGCATAATCAGCGGCAGCCCACTTTCAGGCAGCACCATCGCTGCTGACGGCTTCCTTGGGATGTACGACCAACAGGTGACATTCATCGAGGAGGGCGACCATTACGATTTCATGGGCTGGCTCATGCCGGGCCTCAAGAAGTACAGCTTCAGCAAGACTTTCCTGAGCGGCTTTGTCCGACTGCTACCCACTGCCCACTACCCACTACCCACTGAATTCAACACCAACATGCATGGGTCTGTGAGGCCTTTCCTTTTCACGGGTAGCTTCGAAAGAGTGTTCCCGTTCGACATCTATCCGCTACAGCTTATCAAAGCTTGCATTGTGGGAGATGTGGAACTGCAGGAGAAACTCGGCATCTACGAGGTGGAGCCTGAGGACTTCGCGCTGTGCGAGTTCATCGACCCCTCGAAGACCGAGATACAGACCATCATCCGCGAGGCGCTTGAAATCCTCAGAAAGGAGGCTATAGCATGAGACTTAAATGGTTAGAAGACTGGTTTGAGAAGATTGAACCGAAGGGCAAGTGGAGCTGGCTGGGTAGCACCTACGAGGCGTTCCACACCTTCGCTTTCACGCCCAAGACCGTCACTAAGAGTGGCTCGCATATCCGCGATGCGGTGGATATGAAGCGCAGCATCATCATTGTGGTGATTGCGCTGATTCCCGCACTACTGTTCGGCATGTGGAATATCGGCTACCAGACCGCCATGAGCACCGGCGCCGACTGGCACTGGCTCTATATGTGGTGGTTCGGCTTCCTGCGGATGCTGCCGCTGATTGTGGTGAGCTATGCCGTGGGCTTGTTCATTGAATTTGCTTTCGCGCAATACCGTCACCATGAGGTGAACGAAGGCTATCTGGCTACGGGATTGCTGATACCGATGATTGTGCCAGTCACCACGCCGCTGTGGCAGGTGGCTCTGGCCGTAGCTTTCGCCGTCATCATCGGCAAGGAGGTCTTCGGTGGCAGCGGTATGAACTTCCTCAATCCCGCCCTGGTGGCGCGTGCATTCCTCTTCTTTAGCTACCCGACGCACATGAGTGGCGATAAGGTGTGGATTGCGGCCGACCTCTGGGGCAGCGACGCCATCGCCGGCGCCACTCCTATGGGTGAGCTGGCAGCAGGTACGCATCCGAGCGCATCGGCTCTCGATATGCTTATCGGTACAATACCGGGAAGCACCTGCGAGACGAGCGTCATCGCCATTGCGCTGGGCGCTATACTATTATTGATGACCGGCATCGCCAGCTGGCGCATCATGCTGAGCGTCTTCGTCGGCGGCGGCGCGATGGGCTTGCTCTTCAATGCCATCGGCGCCAATGCCTACATGGAGCTGCCGTTCTACTACCACTTCCTGATGGGCGGCTTCGCCTTCGGCGCGGTCTTCATGGCCACCGACCCCGTCACTGCCGCGCAGACCAACTGTGGCAAGTGGATCTATGGTCTGCTCATCGGTGCCTTCGCTGTGCTGCTGCGCGTCTGCAACCCCGCTTACCCCGAGGGCATGATGCTCAGCATCCTCTTCATGAACTGCATGGCGCCACTCATTGACCACTGCGTTGTTGCGGCCAATATCAAGCGCAGAGAAAGGAGGATTGCCCGATGAAAAAGACTTTCAGTAACCGCTATATCTTTATCTACTCGGCGGTGCTCGTAGTTGTGGCGGCACTTATCCTCACAGTGGTGAGCGTGAGTCTCAAGCCGCTGCAGACCTGCAACCAGCAGGCCGAAACCAAGCAGATGATTCTGAAGACCATCGGCGTCGAGGCCACCCGCGATAACGCCGACAAACTCTACGCCAAGCACATCACCGAGGCCGACGGCTACTACACCTTCGACGGCGGCATCGTCCTCCCGATGAACGGCACCGGTCTCTGGGGTCCCATCTGGGGCTATCTGGCACTGGACAACGAGAGTACTGTGGTTGGCGCGGTCTTTGATCACAAGGGCGAGACACCAGGCCTCGGCGGCGAGATTGCCACCGACAAGTTCGCCTCTCGCTTCATCGGCAAGAAGATGGACGAACATCCCATCTACCTAACCAAGAACGCCGACAAAGACAACCCCTACCAGGTGGACGCCATCAGCGGCGGCACCATGACCAGCAACGGCGTGACGGCCATGCTGGAGAAGGCCTTTTTCGACTATCGTGAACTAACAGAAGCAAGAGAGGAGGCTACCGAATGAAGAACCTAGACCTTATCAAACTCCCCTTCAGCAAGGAGAACCCCATCCTGGTGCAGGTGCTGGGCGTCTGCTCCTGTCTGGCGGTGACGGCACAATTGAAGCCCGCCGTGGTGATGTCGCTCTCGGTCATCGTCGTGGTGACGCTGGCCAACCTCATCATCTCCCTGCTGCGCAACACGATCCCGCCGCGCATCCGTATCATCGTGCAGCTCGTCGTCGTCTCCACCCTTGTGGTGCTGGTCGACCAGGTGCTGAAAGCCTACGTCTACGACGTCAGCAAACAGCCCTCCGTCTTCGTGGGACTCATCATCCCCACCTGCCTCGTCCTGGGCCGCCTCGAGGCCTTCGCCATGGTGCAGAAGCCGTGGGCGAGCTTCCTCGACGGACTCGGCAACGGCCTTGGTTACAGCGTCATCCTCATCACGCTGGGTTTCGTCCGCGAACTCTTCGGCAGCGGCACCCTCTGGGGCTACCCCGTGATGGAGAAGCTGGGACTCTACGGCATCGGCTATGAGAACAACGGCCTGATGATCATGCCGCCCATGGCCCTCATCCTCGTCGGCCTCATCATCTGGGGACACAGAAGTAAGAACAAAGAACTCTGCGAATAATGGAATACGTAAACATATTCATCAAGTCGATATTCGTCGACAATATGATCTTCGCCTTCTTCCTCGGCATGTGCAGCTACCTGGCCGTGTCGAAGACCGTGAAGACCTCCGCGGGACTCGGTATTGCGGTAACCTTCGTGCTGCTCATCACCGTGCCGATAAACTACCTGCTCAATAAGTACTTCTTGGCTGAAGGCGCGCTGGCGTGGATTTCGCCTTCATTGGCGGAGGTGGATTTGAGCTTCCTGAGTCTCATCATGTTCATCGCCGTCATCGCCGCCATAGTGCAGATGGTCGAGATGGTGGTGGAGAAGTTCAGTCCGGCACTCTACAACTCGCTGGGCATCTTCCTGCCGCTAATCGCCGTCAACTGCGCCGTCATGTCGGGCTCACTCTTCATGCAGGAGCGCGGTTATGCCAATATCGGTGAGGCGACAGTATTTGCCTTAGGTAGTGGTATCGGCTGGTTTATGGCCATCGTCGCCATTGCTGCCATCCGCGAGAAACTGCGCTACAGCCACATACCTCCCGCACTCCGCGGCGTGGGCATCACCTTTATCATCACCGGCCTCATGGGAATGGCCTTCATGAGTTTTATGGGATTCAAACTATAGCTGTAAGCTGTGAGTGTTAAGTTTTAAGTGGGCTGACGCGGCCTGCGCAAGCCACTTAAAACTTACAGCTTAAAACTTAAAACTAAAGAAAATGACTACATTATTAACCGCAATCATAATCATCTTGGTCGTCATCCTGCTGCTGGTGGCGCTGCTGCTCGTATTGAGGGCAAAGCTCATACCGCAGGGCAACGTGAAGATAACCATTAACGACGACAAAGAGCTCGAGGTGCCGACAGGCGGAACGCTGATTTCCACCCTTGGCGAGGCTGGCGTGCACCTGCCTTCGGCCTGCGGCGGCAAAGGCAGTTGCGGCCAATGCAAATGCCGCGTCGTCAAGGGCGGCGGCAGCATCCTCCCCACCGAGACACCCCACTTCAGTCGCAAGCAGATTCAGGAAGGCTGGCGCCTCGGATGCCAGGTGAAGGTGAAAGAGGACATGAGCCTCAAGCTTCCCGAGAGCATCCTCAGCATCAAGGAATACGAGTGTACCGTGGTCTCCAACCGCAACGTGGCCACCTTCATCAAGGAGTTCAAGGTGCAGCTGCCTGCCGGCGAGCACATGGACTTCGTGCCCGGCAGCTACGCACAGATTAAGATACCCACCTTCCGCATCAAGTACGGCGACTTCGAACGCACCCTCATCGGGGACGAATACCTGCCCGCGTGAGAGAAGTTCAAGATGTTAGACCTCGCCTGCGTGAACACCGCGCCTACCGTGCGCACCTA
>JAEEGL012216307.1_pt1 | contig 24758 bp, 20 predicted proteins | sample 9134231 | NCBI WGS metagenome assembly JAEEGL01 (sample SAMN16246548, study PRJNA631951) | gut metagenome | biome: gut microbiome; feature: rumen; material: fiber-attached | host: Bos | place: Iran: Karaj | collected 2018-10
CATATTTCTTCTACAGATGATTTTGACTTTTTCTTCTTTTTCATCTGTATCGCCCATATTTCTTCTACAGATGATTTTGACTTTTTCTTCTTTTTCATCTGTATCGCCCATATTTCTTCTACAGATGATTTTGACTTTTTCTTCTTTTTCGTCTGTATTGCCCATATTTCTTCTACAGATGATTTTGGCTTTTTCTTCTTTTTCGTCTGTATCGCCTATATTTCTTCTTCAGACGATTTTGATATTTTCTCTTTTTTCGTCTGTATTGCTTGGAATTTTTCTTCAGACGATTTTGATATTTTCTTCTTTTTCGTCTGTATTTCCTATAATTTGTTCATTCAAGATAATTATTAGTTTTAAAATTATCAGTTCAGTAGACTACAGCAGTTTTCAGAATAACTCTGGGAGCATTCAAGCAAATGGATTTCACTAAAACATTTGCTTAATGCGATAGAGGATTCTGAAAACTGCGTATGAAGGTTTTCAGTTTTTATTTATACATATCTGCTTCTAAAATTTATCGCTTCTAAAAGATGACGTTTTCCAATATCTTTTTGTTCTTCCAAATCCGCTATTGTCCTTGCTACTTTTATAATTTTATTGTAACTTCTCACACTCAAATCAAGCTTACTGAAGGCATATTCCATCACTTTTCGCTCTTCTTTTCCCAAGGGACAAAACTCCTCTATCTGTCTTCCGTCTATCTGCCCATTGAAAGAAATAGATGTTTCTTTAAATCTTTCTTTTTGAATGCAAACTGCTCTCTCAACTCTTTTTCTGATCATTTCAGAGTTCTCTGCTTTCTCATTACTGTTTATTTCTTCGTAAGTTACCGGTTCAATACCCACGCACAAATCTATCCTGTCCATAATTGGACCGCTAATTTTGCTCATGTATTTATTCACATCATATTCAGTGCACTTACATTTATTCCTGTCCGGATAGTATCCGCATTTACACGGATTACTTGCACCAAGAAAAATGAAATCCGAAGGAAACACATACTTTCCTCCCATTCTGGAAATAGAGATAACTCTGTCCTCTAAAGGCTGTCGGAGCAATTCAATGGCTCTCCCTGAAAATTCGGGGAGTTCGTCCAGGAATAGAACTCCTCTGTGGGCAAGGGTAAATTCCCCGGGATTAGGATTTAATCCACCTCCCGCCAAAGATGCAACAGTAGCTGTGTGATGAGGACTCCTAAAGGGTCTCATCACACTTGTCACACCATCCTTTAGTCCTGCAACGCTGTATATTTTTGCCACTTCTATTCTCTCTTCGTCAGACAATAAAGGCATAATTGAAGGCATACATTTGGCAATCATTGTCTTTCCCGAACCGGGAGTCCCAATCATGAGCATGTTGTGCATTCCTGCAGCTGTTATCTCTGCTGCACGTTTTGCCGCCACCTGACCTTTTACATTAGAAAAATCGTAGTAGTCATCTCCATAGGACATTGCAACTTCAGGAACCGATATACCGCTATTCAATTCTCCTGATACCATTTGCCCTACCAGTTCATTTAGGTTGTCAACAGGAATAATATCAATGCCTTTGGCCAATGAGCACTCCGTTATATTACCGCTTGGAACGAAGCATTTCTTCATTCCCTCATCCATAGCTTTCAAAACGATGGGCAATACTCCGTTAACTCTCACCATATGTCCATCCAATCCTAATTCTCCCACGAACATATAATCTTTAATCATGTTTTGTGGAATAATACCAATACTGGCAAGAATTGAGACTGCAATTGGAAGATCAAAATATGTTCCCGACTTTCTCAAATCTCCCGGTGCAAGATTAATAGTTATTCTTTTGGGTGGAATGACAAATCCGGAGTTTTTGATTGCCGTTCTAACTCTCTCTCTGGCCTCCCTGACCTCAGATGACAAAAGCCCCACCATATCAAAAGACGGAAGCCCGTCACTGATATCAGTTTCCACTGTAACCACACATGCTTCTATTCCGTATATTGTCGCACTATTAACACTTGTAACCATATATTTCCCCTTTTGCACCTATATAAAATATAATTATTTCAACCATCTATATAATACTTTCAGTTTTAACATTATCACTCTTTATATATATAATCTTTTATCACTTTTTATATGTGTTGTCAAATGCTTTTTTCAATTTTCCAAGTGCCTTCTTTTCAATTCTGCTGACATAACTTCTGGAAATATCATACATTTCGCCTATTTCTTTCTGAGTCAGCACATCTTCCCCGTCTATGCCGTACCTCTTTCTTATGATTTCTTTCTCCCTGTCGGTAAGATACTTTTCCATATATATTTTTAAAAGTTTAATATTCTCATTATTTTCTATTTTTATATAAACATCTGAATTTTTTTCTTCAATAACATCAATAAGATTAATTGTATTGCCCTCTTTATCTGTACCTATCGGTTCGTTAAGAGATACTTCTTTACTCTTCTTTTTCTCACTCCTAAACATCATAAGTATTTCGTTTTCTATACATCTTGCCGCATATGTCGCCAGTTTATTTCCTTTCCCTGCATTAAATGTATTTATTGCCTTAATAAGTCCTATTGAACCTACCGAAATCAGTTCTTCCATTTCTTTTTCATCTTTCGCATATCTCTTCACAACATGTGCAACAAGTCTTAGATTTCTCTCTATCAGAATATCCTTTGCCTCTTTGTCACCTTGTTGAAGTAGTTCCAGATATTTATCTTCTTCCTCTTTTGTAAGCGGTTCTTCAAACAATATCATAAAAGGCACCCTTCGACATATAATACAGTATATGTCGACGAATGCCTTTTAGTACGTTTAAACTATTAAATAAACTCCATATTAACTTATTATCAGTAATCAGCTATTGAAACTGTAATACCGTTTATCCGCATATCTTTATAATCATACGAAACAAAAACTCCACCATCATTTTCTTTTGCTTTTACAGCAATTCCCACTTTATTCTTAAGTTCAATTGTCTCAGCAACGATAACCGCCAGCGAATTGTTTCCATTATAAAATCCAACATCATTAAGTGTATCCATTCTCGCAATCTTGTGGTACCCGTAAATGACATTGTCCGAAATATTCGGGTTAGCATCTACCAGACCAAAAGACAGAAGATGTGTTTCTGTTTCATTAATAAGATCGTATAGAATCCCTGAACCTTTAACTGTAGTAAGATACTTGTAAATATCTTCCTTAGCCTTTTCTCTGTCGTTTTCGATAGTGAGATTATTATCCTTATCAACTATCACAGAATAGACTTTTTTATTCTTATCAATATAGACTTTTACTTTTGCAGAATATAAATCAAATATATTAATATACTCGCCTTTTTTTATCTCATGCATATCATCTGTAACGGAATATTCATAGTCAAGAGAGTCTAAAGTCAGATTGACAAAGTTTACAATGTCGTTGTCCACATGAACAAGTGGCTTGTTTTCCCATTCTTTGGATTTCCAAAAATCTGTTGTTGCGTAAGTCACCTCATTTCCATTCTTTTCCAAGTTAACAGAAACTGCATCCGCAGTGTTGAGATTTTTGGATATTTCCCTCACTGACAAATACTTTACACCAATAAAACTTGTAAGAAGAATCATAACAGCAAGAATAACTGTCCAAAGAAAAGCTTTGTATTCTCTTATTTTTCTCTTATCATTCATCAGTTATCATCCTCCCCGGCCAATGGAAGTGTAACTATCATAGTTGTTCCCTCTCCCACAACACTTTGAATATCCAATGTTCCATGATGCAAAGTTACTATCTTATTACACAATGCCAGACCAAGACCGGCTCCTCCGCTCTTTCTGGAACGCGACTTATCTACCATATAGAAAGGCTCAAGAATCTTCTTGATTTCTTCCTGCCTTATACCAATTCCGTAATCCCTGACTTTAACTACTACCCTGTCATCTTCCCTTTGCATCTTAAATTCAATACTTCCACCTTTTTCAGTGACTTTTCTTGCATTGTCCAAAAGATTATAAAACACAGATTTCAGTAAGTCAGGGTCTGCATTTACTCTTGCTTCACAAAGTCTTGAAACAAGAGTAATATCTTCCTTTTGAAGAACCATGTTCTCAGTCTCTATTATCTCTTTTGCGACTTCATTAAGACTTACTTCCTGAGTGATAACAATGTCATCCTGTACACTCACAAGTTCCAATAATTTACCTGACATTCCCTTCAGTCTCAATGCCTCTCTGTAAATATATCCTGAGTACTCATTGACCTGTTCCGGCGTAAGATTCGGATTAATCTGCAAAATATCAGCGAATCCTAAAATACCTGTCAGAGGTGTCTTCATCTCATGTGCCATATTTCCGATAAACATCCTTCGACTCTCTGCAACCTCGGCCAGTCGCTCAACATTTTCCTTTATGCTCTCCGCCATAATATTAACATCATTTGCAAGATCTTCAATCTCGGGACTTCCCTTGACATCCACAATCTGCTCGTAATTTCCATCAGCAATCTCATGAACATAATTCTGTAACTGTTTGATTGGTTTGAGTGTAAGTCTAATAATAAATAAAAGTACAAAACCTGCAAACAAGCCGATAAAAACAGTCATATTTCTAAGTCGTACAGTCTGATTGACGTATTCTTCAAACACGCGGCTTACATCCATGCTGGTACTCACCTTGATATTTCTTCCCCACACAATCTGCTCTGTGCACATTATCAGGAAATATTCATTGGCACTTTCCAAAATTTCGTATTTTGTCTGGCCGTTTTCATACATCTCGTCATTGTTTTCAACAACATTTCTATAGCGCCCGTTTGTTCTGACAAACTCATCATCGAGAGCTACCTTAAGACCTGAATAGGAACTTGTTTTTTCTTCTATTAAGTTCTGAATAATTGTTTCAAAAGACTTATAACTTGGCATTACTTTAATGCACTGCAGACCGTCCACCTCAACATTACATACACTGTTGATTTTGTTATTCAGCTCAGTATAACACTGTTCATGAAAAACCGAACTGTCCCTTATCTCTCTGTCAATCTGTGCAGACAACTGATTATTAATAATATACAGACCTCCAAGAGGTACTGACAATGCAACAACCAGTAATGACATTATAAAAACTCTCTGCCAAATTTTCATGTTAGTTTTCCACTTTCTTCAAACAGTAACCTACCTTCGGTATTGTGAGCAACTCCTGCTGCAATCCGAGTTTCTTTCTTATCTGCTGAATATGAGTATCCACAGTTCTTGTCTCTCCCTGGAAATCATATCCCCATATTTCAGACAATAGTCTCTCTTTTCTTACTACAATCTCCTGATGTTTTACAAAGTACACAAACAGATCAAATTCCTTTGGCGTGAGTGACTTTGTCATTCCATCAATCTTAACCTGATGCATATTTGTGTTTATCTCGATATTTTTGTATGAAAGCGTATCGTCGCTTCCTGCCTGGAATCGTCTGAATACAACTTCCACTCTTGCAAGGAGTTCCATAGGATCAAACGGTTTTAAAATATAATCTTCTGCTCCAAGTTTTAAACCCTTTACTCTGTCTGTAACATCCTGCTTTGCAGTTATAAAAATAACAGGAATGTTCATTGCCTTAATCTTTTCCATAACCGTAAAACCATCCATCCCCGGCAACATTACATCCAGTAATATCAGATCATATTTCTGTTTCTGAACCATATTCAAAACATCCAGTCCGTTATTACATGCATCACAACTGTAATTCCCCATACTGAGTGTTACTTCAATCAACTTTGCAATACTGTCTTCATCTTCAACTATAAGTATTTTCTGCATAACTATCCCCTTTTTCCTTTATTCTTATTTATTATTCTGTCGCCTTGTCTTTCATTCGAAGAATATCATATCTGTCAAGTTCTATTCCAAGGTTAATATAGAGCTGCTGCTTTGGATGCGGAGCACTCTCCATCTCTTCGCCCTTTTCATTTTTTATTGACAATACTTCAACCTCGATATTTCTTCCATCCGGCTTCATAACTTCAATCTTATCACCGACGCAGAATTTGTTTCTCTGCTCGATGTGATATACATTTTTCTCTGTCTCTTCTCCGACAATACCAAGGTAAATATAATCTCTCTCGTACACGTTATTGTCGTAAATCTGAGTTGTCTCATCCGGTTTTCCAAAGAAGAATCCTGTAGTGTACTGTCTGTATGTACACTGAGAAATCATTTCTCTGTATTTTGGAATATTGTTTCTGTACTTTTCTTCAGATTCAAAATAATCATCAATCGCCATTCTGTATGTTCTTGCTACTGTTGCAACATAGAGGGCTGTCTTCATTCTTCCCTCAATCTTGAAACTGTCGATTCCTGCGTCAACAAGTTCAGGAATATACTCAATCATACACAAATCTTTGGAGTTGAAAATATAAGTTCCTCTTTCGTTCTCATATACCGGCATATATTCTCCCGGTCTTTGCTCTTCGACTACTGCATATTTCCATCTGCAGGGATGTGTGCACGCTCCCTTGTTTGCATCCCTTCCCGTCATAAAAGCAGACAGAAGACATCTTCCCGAATATGATATACACATTGCACCATGGATAAATGTTTCTATCTCTAAATCATCCGGAATGTGCTCACGAATCTCCTTTATTTCTTTCAATGACAATTCTCTTGCTGACACAACTCTTTTTGCTCCAAGACCATGCCAGAAGTTATATGTACCGTAATTAGTATTATTTGCCTGAGTGCTGATATGAATTTCCGTATCCGGCAACATCTCCTTTGCAATTGTAAATATGGCAGGATCTGAAATAATAAGTGCATCCATGTGAACAGTCTTCAAATCATTAAAATAATCTCTGACTGCATCAAGGTCACTGTTATGAGCAAGAACATTTGCTGTGACAAACACACGCACTCCTCTCTCATGGGAAAACTTCACGCCTTCAGCCATCTCTTCAAGGGAAAAATTCTTCGCCTTAGCTCTGAGCCCGAAAACTTCCCCACCTATATATACTGCATCTGCTCCGAATATAACCGCAGTTTTCAACACTTCCAAACTGCTTGCCGGAACTAATAATTCTGGTTTCTTCATTATCTTTCTATCTTTCTTTCTATCTTTATATCTTTCTATCTTTCTATATTTCTATTTTTTAACGCTCATTGTAATGCCATCACCTATAGGGACTATAGTTGTTTCAAGTTCAGGCATGTTCTTTACCTGATACATATACTCTCTCATACGGGTGTGAATGGTTCTGTCCCTTCTTCTGGTTGCAAACTTAGACTCAACAAGATCACCTTCCTGCAAAACATTATCTGCAATAAGAATGCCTCCTGTTTTCAGCAATCTCATAACTTCAGGAAGAAAATTGATGTACTGTGCCTTTGCCGCATCCATAAATATGAAATCATACTGACCTTCAAGTCCCTTCATGATTTCCATTGCATCACCTTCAAGTAAAGTAATTACATCACTTTTTTCTGCCAGTTCTATATTCTTCTTTGCCTCAATTATTCTTGGCTCATAATTTTCTATTGTAGTTATTTTGGCATCATCCTCAATACATTCACTCATTAAAATGGCTGAGTACGCAACTGCAGTACCCAGCTCTAAAATCTCTTTTGGTCTCGATATATTAAGTATTACTCTTAAGAAACTCTCCATCTCCTTTCGGATAATGGGAACGCCGTTATTTATCGCTTCCCTCTCAATCTGTTCAAGGATTGGGGTATTTGCTTTATCTAATGAATGAATGTAAGTAACTATCCTGTCATTTACAATCATTATTATCTCCTATACGTCTTCTTTGCCGATTATATTATTGGTTGCTCTGTTCTGCCTCTACCTCGCCTTCAGGCGCCTCTTCCTCCTCAGGAATCGGACCTGCAGCAATGGTCTGCAATATCTTATCTCCACCATCAGATGTATTGAACTTGTAAGTACCCGGCTGAACGGTTTTAATCTCGTAAACAACAGACTGTATATAGAAAACAATACTGTTTCTTACAATTCCGTCTTCTTCCAGTTCCTCACCAAGCTCCTTCATTGTAGTTCCGGAAGCAACTTCGATAGTCATATCAGTTCCCGGGAATTCCTCCACACCCTCTTTTGAAAATATTTCAGTTCCCAAATGAAAAGCTGCCATTGAACAGTAAATTAGTATCACCACTGCAACCGAATATACAAAAAACTTTGTTACTGTTCTTAGTGGGCTGCTTCCATTTCTATATTTTTTGCTCATAGCTGTTATTAGTCAACCTCCATAATAATTGGAAGAATCATAGGATTTCTTCTCATTCTCTTCCAAAGCGATTCGCTTAAGCTTTCTTTTACAATGGTCTTAATCTTACCCCAGTCAGCTGTAGGGTTGCTGAGACAATCTTCAAGTGCAAGGCTTACAATCTCTTTTGCATCTTCGATTAATGTCTCCGACTCTCTTACGTATACAAAACCTCTTGTAACAATGTCAGGACCTGCAAGCAATCTGTTTGTGTATTTCTCTAATGTGAGAACAACTATAATAATACCGTTCTCCGCAAGATTCTGTCTGTCTCTAAGTACAATATTACCAACGTCACCAACTCCAAGACCGTCAACTAAAATACTTCCTGACGGAACTTTTCCGGCAACCTTAGCTTCTTCCTGATCAAGTTCAAGAACATCACCTGATGAGAGAAGGAAAATATTCTCCGGAGCAATTCCCATGCTCTCTGCAAGCTGACCGTGAACAAGTAAATGCCTGTACTCACCATGGGCAGGAATCGCATACTTTGGTTTAACCAATGCATAAATAAGCTTAATCTCTTCCTGGCAGGCATGTCCTGAAACATGAGTATCCTCAAAGATAACTTCCGCTCCCTTCATGGAAAGTTCGTTTATAACTTTTGAAACAGCCTTCTCATTACCAGGGATAGGTGATGAACTGAATACTACTGTGTCATTAGGCTTGATAGTAACCTTTCTGTGAATTGATGCTGCCATTCTTGAAAGTGCAGCCATTGACTCACCCTGACTTCCTGTAGTGATAAGAACTAACTGCTCATCAGTGTAATTCTTCATCTCATCTATACTAATAAGTGTATTCTCAGGTATCTTTAAATATTCAAGTTCCGCAGCCTTATTAATGATGTTAACCATACTTCTTCCTTCGACAATAACCTTTCGGCCATACTTGTCGGCAGAATTGATAATCTGCTGAACTCTGTCTACATTTGACGCAAATGTTGCGATAATAATTCTTGTCTTAGTGTGTTCTGCAAAAATGTGATCAAAAGTCTTTCCGACTTTTCTTTCTGATGGAGTAAATCCCTGTCTGAGAGCATTTGTACTGTCACAAATAAGAGCAAGAACTCCTTTCTTACCAAGTTCTGCAAATCTTGCAAGATCGATAGCATCACCAAACACAGGTGTGTAATCTACCTTAAAGTCTCCTGTGTGAACCACAATACCAACAGGTGTTGTGATTGCAAATGCTGCTGCGTCTGCAATACTGTGATTTGTCTTGATAAACTCAACCTTGAACGGTCCTTTCGTTACTGCCTGACCGTATTTTACGATTTTTCTCTTAACTACTTTTAACAATTCATGCTCTTCAAGCTTGCCTTCAATGATACCCATTGTAAGCTTTGTTGCATAAATAGGTGCATTAATCTCCTTAAGTACATACGGAATAGCTCCGATATGATCTTCATGTCCGTGAGTAATAAAGAATGCCTTTACCTTATCTGCATTCTCTCTGAGATACGTGATATCCGGAATAACCAGATCAATTCCAAGCATATCATCATCCGGAAATGATAAACCACAATCAACTACTATTATACTATCCTCATATTCAAAGGCAGTCATATTCATACCAATCTGCTCAAGACCACCAAGAGGTATTATTTTCAACTTGCTATCTGACTCTGTCTTCTTTGTTGCCATATAACTGTATCCTCCTATCCTAAAAAATAGGCGTGCAAAATACACGCCCCCTAATTACTCAAATGCAATATCTACTTCGTCTTCAAGCATCTGCTCGAACACTTTTCCTATATATTCAATCTCGTTTTCGTCGTCAACTAACTCAAGTACTGCTTCTTCGTCATCTTCTGTGCTGACATCCTTCAAAATATATGCGTCAGCATCCTCGTCAACTGTATCTGTAACAAGCAAATAATTAACACCGTTAATCTTAGTTTCCTCAACGATGTATAACTCAACTTCTTCACCTGTCTCTTCATCTGTCATAACAACTACTTCGTATTCAAATTCTTCCTGCATATTATTCCTCACATATAAAAAAATTAGTTCAAGACTCTCTCAACAGTCTTGCTTAGAAATGAGCGCCAATTCTATAAAATCATACTGAAAATTATCTGTCAGAAATGCTGCTTAAATACCCCTGCAAAATAATAGTAGCGGCAATTTTGTCAACATACTGATCTCTGTCTTCTCGTCTGACGCCTGCCTCCATCATAGTTCTCTGTGCTTCCACAGTCGATAGTCTCTCATCCCACATTATAATCTCAAGGCCGGTTCTTCTCTTAAGCATCTCTGCGAACTCTTCTGTCTTCTGAACTCTGTCACCCAAAGTATTGTTCATATTCTTTGGATAACCAAGAACAATCTTCTCAACTTCGTATTCTTTAATTAGTTCTTCGATTCTTGCCAGGGTCTTTCTAAGTTTGTTTTCTGACTGTCTGCGCACTATCTCAAGCCCCTGTGCAGTAATTCCAAGCGGATCACTTACAGCAACACCGACTGTCTTAGAGCCAAAATCCAATCCCATTATTCTCATGACTGTGTACCACTCAACTTATTATCAATATAATACTTCACAGTTTCCTCGATTAACTCGTCTCTCTCAACCTTACGAATAAGGCTTCTGGCATTCATATGGCTGGTAATATATGTCGGATCACCTGACATAATATATCCTACTATCTGATTTACAGGATTGTATCCTTTCTCCTGCAGTGCGCTATACACAAGTTTCAAAACTTCTGCTGCGTCATATGTCTTGTCTTCTGGCACTTTAAAATATTGTGTATTGCTTAAATCCATTCTTTATCCCGTCCTTGTGTACAAATCTTTTAGAATGCTTTGTCTGTAAATCATTCCACGTAACTACCATACAAAGCATTATATAATACAATTCTAATATAAAAGTCTGACTCAATCAAGTACTTTTGTTCCCTAAAAAGGCTTGTATTGCTTATTTTTTCAATATTATTGCATTTTCAAAAAACAAAATTTACACTAATACAATCCGCAATTTTGTTTTTTCTATTACATATTCACACCAGTTCAGCAAACATCATCTGATTTACACCCGGAAAGTCGTTATTGGCATCATCTGTAATTGTAACAGTAACTATCTGTCCGCTTAAATCTTCTTCTGACTCAACTGCCACCTTTATATACTCCATCGTATGTCCAATCTGATATGTCTTTCCCTCTATAACTACAGGTTCTTCGATAAGCACTTCAATATTTTTTCCAACAAACTGTTTTCTATATTGTTCTTTCAGTTTTTCTCCGACTCCAATCAGTCTGTCACTTCTGTTAGCCTTTATGGAATCATCTACCTGCCCTTCCATTTTTGCTGCTACTGTTCCGTTTCTCATAGAGTACTTAAACACATGAAGTTCTGCAAAACCGACTTTTTTCACAAAATTCTCTGTAACCTGGTACTCCTCTTCAGTTTCCTGTGGAAATCCAACAATAACATCAGTTGTAAATGCCGGATTATCAAAATACTTTCTGAGCAGTTCGCATCGCTCATAATATTCTTCACTTGTGTACTTTCTATTCATTCTTTTCAAGACACTGTCACAACCGCTCTGCATAGAAAGATGAAAATGCGGGCATACCGATTTACATTTCGAAATTCTTTGTACAAAATCCTCTGTAACAATTCCGGGTTCTAGTGAACCAAGTCTTATTCGCTCAACCCCCTCTATACTGTCCACAAGTTCAATAACATCTGCAAATGTTTTGCCCTCGTAATTGTACGAACTAAGATGGATTCCTGTAAATACAAATTCTTTGTATCCCTGTCCGGCCAGTTTTTCAATTTCTTCACGAATACTATCAATATTTCTGCTCCTTATTCTTCCCCTTGCATAAGGAATTATACAGTATGAGCAGAACTGATTACATCCATCCTGAATCTTGATATACGCTCTGGTATGTTCAGTCACTGTCGACATCTCAAAATCTTCATATGTATCATCATGTCCGATATCAATAACAGCCTCGAACTTATTATTATCTTTCAGGTACTCTTCAACTATGTCGACAATTTCCTTCTTCTTGTTATTTCCGACAATCACATCAACAGCATCATCTTTTTCAAGCTGTTCTGCCGCCACCTGTGCATAACATCCCACGGCAACAACAACAGCGTTTTCATTCATCTTCTTAGCTCTGTGCAACATCTGTCTAGATTTTCTGTCAGCGATATTTGTCACTGAGCAGGTATTGATAATATATATATCTGCCATGTCAGAAAACGGCACAATATCATACCCTTTCTTCTCAAACAGCTGCTTCATGGCATCTGTTTCATAGGCATTTACCTTACATCCCAAATTGTGTAATGCAACCTTCATTTTTTGCTCCTTTTTTTCTTATATGTAAATCTCTGATTCGTCCCCTTTTTATTTCTGTTTGTATTGACTTTTATCCCTCTCGTGATATGATAAAAGCAGATAAAAAATCAAATAAAAATAAAGAGAGGTAATATAATGAAAACAGTTTCAATAAGTTTAAATTCAATCGATAAAGTTAAAGCATTTGTAAATGAAATCACAAAATTTGACAGTGATTTCGATTTAGTTTCAGGTCGTTATGTTATCGACGCAAAATCTATTATGGGTATCTTCAGTTTAGATCTTGCAAAACCTATCGAACTCAACATTCACAGTGAGACAGAGGTTGATGCAATCTTAGAAGCATTAAAACCATATATAGTATAATCATTATTGTTTTCACAATTAAATCATTATATAGGAATAAACCCGGGAAGTCAAACTTCCCGGGTTTATTTTATTTACTTCAAAAAATCCAAATCACCATCATAAGAACTTACATTGAGTACACTACCCTTATATACAATATTCTTTGCTATGATTCTTCCTTCCATATTAAATGTTGAAGACTCGATAGTTACTGTTCCGTTTGGTGCATAGATAAGTCCTTTAAATCTTGCATAAGATGATCTTATTGTGATGTTTCCTTCACTTGCAAGTAACGTTCCATTGTCTGCATAATTATCATAAATTGGTGACTCTATCAATATATCCTTACCACTCAACTTTCCGTCAATCTCAGGTACATCAATAGTTCCGCAAACCCTAGTTCCGTTTGTTATGTTTGTAACCATAGCATTAAAAGTGATTGGAAGTACAGCTTCACAAATACTTGATATATTTAGTATTGATGTATTAACCTCAATGTTTGTATTAGAGTGCATTGTTCCACCTACAGTGATAATTGCTCCATCCAATTCAATACCATTAGCTCCTTCATCTTTATTTAACGATATTAGAGCACCATCTCCAAAGATATCTTTTAATTCTGTTTTTTTCTTTGTCTCAAGAATAAATCCGTCACCTTCAAGTTCAATGATTCTTCCATCGTCCAGTTCTGCCTCATGGATGATTATATACTCTCCATTTTCATCATTACTGAAATCATTGATTGCAACTACAGTTTCCTCGGAAATCTTCTCTCCAAATCCTTCAAGATTGATTAGCGTCTCACTTTCATATACTGTCTCAATTGTCTCTGCATTAACAATTCTAATTCTCTCTTTTACATTATCAATGTTATTCTTAAATTCATTTTTTACTTTCTTTGTAATCTCAAGTTCATCTGTGTTTTTAAGAATCTTCTTTGATAATGTAATATTGCCTGATAAATCAACATATGTTGCATCACGTTCTTTAATAATCACTGTTTTTGTGCTTTGGGCTACCAAATATGTTCCATCATATACTAACGTTTCAATTGTATACTCTCCACCTTCGTTATCTGCAGTATTCCAAGTTACTTTATGGTCTGCAAAATCGTTAACCATTATCTCGCCAAGTTCTTTACTGAACGTATCAATAACATTTCCATTTGAATCTTTGACGTTAATAACACTTACCAGATTCTTTGCGGTACGCTTGTCTGATTTATTATATATCCTGTGAGCTATCTCTGCGTTACTGTACTGCATATATTCGTCATTGTCTGTTGTCACCCTGTCTGTAATCTTCTTTGTGTAACCAGTGACAGGAAGATAGATATCAGGTGCAGTCGCAGTCTTAGTTTCTCCTAACGAGTCCGTATAAGTAAGTGTAATATCTCTAAGTAATGGTGCATCTTTTCCAACTACCAAATCGCTTAGTGTCTGTGGAATATTAAAGTCAATCTGCTCCCCTTCATACAGGTGGTCAAATTCTTTTATATAGGTTGAACCGTCATATAATGTCCCTGTAAATACAAGATTTGTAGATTTATTATCATTTTCGCTCACAACATACTTACTTTCCTCATGGCTTATAATATACTCTTCAAGAGCATCTAATGTACTACTGTCTGACAATTCATAGAATTGTCCATCTATTCCATCATAGCCCCATATATAATTTCCATTCTCATCATATGAATCCTCAGCGCCTTCATATAAGTAATTATACTGCACTCTGTTATTATCATTACCTACTGACAATAAGGTGATATTACCGTATTTAGCGGAATAAGCTATGCTTGCTCTATTGTTTACATCAGTCAATTCTTCATTCTCTACGTCTGAGACACTGATTACATATCTGCTGTCATAACTTTCAAAGTTATAATTATCAAGAATATTCCTAAGGCTCTTTCCACCAACAGATTTCATTGTTATGTTTGAAAATCTGAATGATGAAATCTGTTCGCAACAATGACTTTCAAAACAAGTAATTGGTCCATAACCCTTTCCGTTACAGCTTCCAACATAAGCATTTGATATTATCAGCGAATCATTATCATATACTGACGCTTTGTCATCTTCAACAACAACTTTTAAGTGATGTTTTTCCATAACTTCGGTCTTCGATAATTTATATTGTCCTATAGAATATCCTGCGTAAGACATATATCCATATTTTGGACCTCCTTCTCTAAATCGCTCAAGTGTCATTCTGTTCATCTTATACATATTTATTCCATTATCTTGAACAAGAACACAGTAACCCTCTATATATCCATCTTTGATTTCTGTATTGAATAAAAAACCTGCTCCATCTAATGTATGCCAATCATCATCATCTTCTCTTTGAACATCAAACTCCAAAATCTTCTTTGTATCATCATTTCCTTCTACAAACAGGAAGTCTCTCTTTGCTTCCTCACAGTATCCTACCATTCTGATATCATTTCCGTCGTAAATTATATGTTTAGGGATGTTATAGTTTCCAAACCAGTTATCTCTAGGTTCCTTATAATTAATATGATCATACTCCTGCCATTCGAATCTGTCTTCTGCTGTAATAACTTTTGATTTGGCAGCTCCGACATTAACAGTATATCCCATTTTTTCAAGTTTTGTTTTAATATCCTCTATTTTGTCTGCATATTTATTTACAAGTTCAACATCATCTGTTCCTGAAGACAATACCAAATCTACAGTCTTTTTTTCTCTGAGTTTTACTGAAATATTTGCCTCGTCCTCACTTGCTATCAGTTCTTCCTTATCCGTATTTGTAACAACAGACATTTCCTGACCTGAAATAACAAGATTTGCCATCGAACTTTCAAGAAGCATATCTCCAAGTGAAACATCAGTCTGCAAAACGTAAGAGCATGATTCTGTTGTGTCAAAACGTAGACAGTTAAGAGTTAAAAGCTGATCAAATACACCGCTGAAATCAGGTTCTTCTGGATCAAGTTCTATCCATTCATTATCACTGCCATCAACAACAAAGTCATCTGCCGGCTGAACACCATACCCGTCACTACATGGAACAACTTCCGGAAGATACATATAGCTTCCGTTTCTCTTAGATATTTTTATCCATCCGGATGTTACAACTTTTGTTTTTCTCTTTAACTCCCAGGAAATAGTTATATCATCAGTAGCTTCCTCAAGATTCTTTAAATGAACATCAGCCATTAGATAAAGATACAAGTTTTTTACACCCTTTCGCGCATACGAAACTCTTCTCATCTCAGGTGGTCCATAATTCTCGTAATCGTAAATTTCCTCTGCAAAATATGTATCAAGTCCCTCAACGGCAAATGTCGGATTAATTGTAAAATAATTGTCGTAAGTTGATACTACCTTATTATTATATGTGTTTATTATTTTAGCAGTAACCTGATACAATCCTTTCTCATAGTCAGCTGTCTCAAAAACATACTTTCCATCATCCGAATCCAATTCCTTAATCTCTCCACTTGGAGTTTTAACATCTACCTCAAGTCTTGCCTCCTCAGAATTGTATGAACTGTCAATAATAATATTTACATTTTCATAGCTGTTATAGACAGAGGCTATTGTTCCTTCATCCGTAACAAATACCATATCGTTTATATCAGCTTTAATAGTATTTTCTTCTAATACAAGAAGTTCCAAATACATCGCTGTTGCAAGAGCATCATCATATACACTTCCATTTTCTTCCTGCAAGTCATAATATGATGTAACATCATATTCTTTGTCCATCTTTAACTTAAATAATGCTGTGTTGAAATGCTGATATACCTTTCCTAAATCAGATGAACTAAATTCTGATAAATATACTGCATTTTCATCTAAGTAACTTCTAAGTGATATAAGATTACTCTCTATCTGCTCCTGTAAATTCTTATCATCAGTAAAACAGTCTGCGAGTATATTTGCAATATCCGCTGATAATTCTGCATCAGACTCAAGTCCTGGCTGATATGGGAAACCACCGTCTGGGTTCTGGCAGGAAACTATGTAAGCAATAGTGCTTTCCATTGCATCGGTTTCATCAATAAATTGAAGTGCTTTGAGTGCTGCTTTAGTGTCCATGATGTCGCTTTCGTAGCCTAATGCAAGACCGAAACCACCGTCTGGGTTTTGCAAAGATAGTAATTCGCTTTTTGTTGCTTCACCACATTCAGAATATCCCATGCAATAACCAGCTACTGCTTCTGTATTATCAATAGTCTGATTTTCATAATACAATTCAGCATTATCTGTTATCTGACAAGTATCGTAATTAAACTCGCTCAAACATTTTACAATACTTACCACGTTTGTGCACTGAATATCATTATTAGTATCCCACATACCAAAATAATTCTGAGTGGACGCTATGTAATTAATTCCATCATTAACTGTATCATTAATAACATTAGTCCTATTTTTATCACCTTTATTGCCATTACTAACATCAGCAGCATGTACATCAATATCAAATACTGATATTAGCATAACTAATGAAAGTAAGAGTGACATAATCTGCTTTCTAATCATTTTTCCTCCACTATTATAAAATATGATACTTCACAACAAATTCATCAAACGAGTCCGCAACGTGATATGTTACAGGATCAAACTCTCCTGACTCTTCATGACTCAAGACACACACTCTTGGATTATCTTCATACTCGTTATTCTTACCTTTATCAAGACACAGGAAATCGCCTCCAAACAATTCCGCAAATGGCATCAAATCATTATCATATCTATCTTCACCATAATAAAAAAACTGAAATGCTTCTGATTGAACATGTGAAATATCATACTCGCTATTTATAAAATCAGCAACTGCGTCATTTACAATTCCAAAAAACCTTGTTACAAGCCTAGTTCTATTAGCTTTAATCTCAAAATCTATAGGCTTTGCGCAATTATATTTTTGTATAAATTTCTTAAAAGTATATGGGGTATTTACCCCCCATAATTTAGCCTCTTCACTATACTCTTCATCTGTTGGTAAGGGTTTAATTATACTATTTTCATCAATTTTAATCATAACAATAATCCTTTCAATCTAATACTATATATCATCTTTTTCCTTCTGCCCATTGTCCACATGTTCTTGCTCCATTATGTGGAAAGCATCTATGAACGCCTGTTCGTATCAATTCCATACAACCAGGCTCTAAAGTGTGGTGCCATGTATAGCCCTCTGGAACATCAATCCCGTATTTTTCTTTAAAACGCTTATTACAAATATTGAATTGATTGCTATCAGACAATTTGTATTCCTCTGGTTCTAATTTTACATTTCCCATATATATATCTTTGTTTTCAGCATTTCCAGGTTGATATTTTTTGGTAATCGGGTTATATTCATCTACATTTGGTTGCTTAACATAGTCTCCATTTTTATATCTTGCATTCTTAAAATCTGCTTCTCCAATTCTTAACCCATCACTTTTACTGACTTTAACATCTGGAATATATGAATTATCAATAGCAGCTTTCCTTATCAATTTTTGCTCTGAGTTACTAAGAATGCGTCCAAAATTCATTTCTTTTTTCCACGACCACTTAGGGTTATTTATTACACAATCAGCATAAACTTGTGCAAAATCATTTAATACTTCCTCAAATAATAGATTCCCTTTTAGATACTCATCAATATTTTTTAAAGTATCTGGTGTAATTTTTATTTCACACGCATTATGTACACCAATTCCACAATTTCCAACAAAATATGTATGATTATCTTCTACACTAAAATTATAAACAGTAACTGGTTTTTCTAAGATTTCATGTTGTATCCACTCAACAATTGCACGCTCACCATTGACTGTTATTAACACATCTCCCGCTCGTAAGTTTTCTGCACCAACAAACCCTCTATCAATAACATAAAATGGATGATTTGTAGTTGACGTAATTATTTCATTTCTAATTTTAACATGTACTAATTCATATACATTTTTTGAAAAAATAGCATTAACTTTCTTATCTGATACTTCTAATGTTCCCGGATTAAAGCTTAATACCTTATCACCAGCATTTATTTGTTCAATTGGTACTTTACCTTTTGATGCATTCACTATTGTTCCTGCAACAAAACACGCACCCTTTAGTCCGGCCGCATCAATGACATCAACCACTTTTTCTTTTAGCCTGCTTATTTTTTCTCCTGCAAGGGTTGAAATAACTGTCAATGTACACAGAGCAGCTATCTCTATAAGCATCTCTTGTAAATATTTTATATCACCTGTTTCATTAAATTGCTCGCCCAGTTCAACTATATGATTAATAGCACTAACCATCAAGTATATTTCTGCAGCCTTTATTATAAATTTTGCAGTTGCTGCTATCCATCCACAAGGAAGTACTGCTAAAAGTGCGGTTGTAAGCAATTCCCATAAAATCATTGTCCCAATTCCAACTAAAACTTGAACAACATAAGACGCAAGCATCTGTGGAACAGTCATTGCTCCTCCACTAAGACCGCCTGAAATCATATAACCGCATGCATAAGTATCAGGATCAAGTACCATATATCCTGAACCAGACCATTGATTTATAGTAATAGTCTCTTCGGGAATAATTACGATTTTCCCTTCATTAACAGCTTTCTTGATTTCTTCAATTACAGTTTCAGATACATTTAACTGCACTAATTCTTCTTTAATATTTTCTTTAGAAATAGAATGAATTGCAATTCCGTTATTTATTGCATATTGCAATGTCTTTATTGTTGATACTGATTCTATTTCTGTAAACTGTTCAAGAACTCCATGCTCCATAGCAGATGCATAAATACCAGTCTGGAGCATATACTCTTTTTCGCTTTGTATATTTGAATTCAATGATACTACACTATGAACGTCATGACAAATATCTAAGAACATTCCGCCTTCATTTAATTCAGTTGCCCTACCAAATGCATATACAGCATTTACAGAGAATCCAACAATACCAAATGTCAAATCTCTTGTCTGTATTACTTCTCTCTGTCCTGCCACAAATGCATTATACATATCAAGCTGTGAAAAATATGCTTTTGAAACGCTATTTAGCATTTCTCCCATTTTAGCTTCTGTGTATATATTTTCATCATTTATTGCAGTTTCAAGTTCCTTGATATTATTAGCGATATTCTGCAATTCATCTGCTGCTATTTTTCCGTAATCTATAGCAATTGTATATATTCCACCTGCCGTTATTATATTAGTTTCACTTTCATCATCTACTGTCTTAACAAGTGATTTTACTTTTATATTATATCTTTGTGTTGTTCCTGCAATTACAGAACTTCCCTGTTCAACCACCTTTCCATCTATATAAAGTGTTGGTTTTAACTTAATCAGGTATGCCGGAGTATTAAATAATCCATTGTATTTTTTTATGATATTTTCATCTTCCTCAGTCGCCGGAAGATAAGCAATGGATATCCTTTTTCCATATATGTCAGTTGTAAATAATGACTTACTAAATTCATTCTTATAACCTGAAGTATCAATGAACTTTGTATCTCTTCCAAGTGAGATTGTAATCTGCGCTGTTAATTTTTCAGGAATATCTGTGAACGAATCGATAACATTATTTACTTTGAAAGGTGTTGAAAGTGGAAGATATCCAAAATCTTCTTCCACAATCTTCAACCCTCCAAATGCTTCTGTCATATTATCCTCACCATAACCATTTTCAAGCATATACTTTGTGAGAGCCGAATTATCTTTCTGAACAAATTCAGTAAGATTTCCAATGTTATATCCATTTATAGTTGTACCATCTGTTATATAGTTTTCTTCATTTTGGAGATACTCACCTATCTTTGATAAATCTACATCCTTTACAAATTTGACCTTTTTAAAGCTTGCATCAAGTGGAATCCATAGTTTTTTGCCCGACTGATTTCCTGTTCCTCTGTAATCTGTGTATGGAACATAGGCCAAAACCCATACATGCTCAAATTTAACAGATTCAACACCTTCTGAACCATTTACAGTTTTAACCGGATTTCCAAGAGCTCCAATAACTTTAGCTGCTGTTTTAGAATCCTTTGCTCCTGTCCATTCTATTGCTTGTTCTGCTGTTATTTCTATCTCAGCTTGCACATATTTTGTAGGGACATTTCTGTCTCTTAAAACTCCTACAAGAAGACTCGCTATATCATAATCATTTCCCGACTTCTGCTCAAAAGTACCAATAGCACCTTTTCTTGAACCATAATAAAACTCAGTCTGATAATTATTTCTAATATACTGGTATACTTCAAGAACACTATTATAGGAAGCAAATTCCTCTTTTATCTTATCATTAATTACTGTATCATTCGTTACTTTAGTATCATCTTCAGACGGTGAATTTTCAGTAATTCCATCATCAGTATAGATACCCGCCTGCGAAGAAATTTCATCTTCGGATTTTTTCTCACTAGGAATGTTTTCATTTGTAACATCATTAAAAGACAAATCATCAGACAGACTTGTGCCTTCCATTTCAGGCTCAACAAGATTTCCAATCTTTGCTATTATTTTATCAGTATCTTTACAATCATCTTTACACAATTTTGCTGAATAACCTTCAAGTATTTCAAACTTTTCATCAACAAACGACTTGTACTCTGATACCGCTTTGTTTTTCTCATCTGATAATTCTTTTGATGTTTTTTCTTTTAATCCTCTAACTATTTCATCAAAAGCAGCAGCTACAACTTTCTTGTCTTCTAAGCCATCTTCACATTTTTCTTTTAACGTGTGATATGCATCAATCAACTAATACTGATATTTCCCATATCAGTATTAGTTGTAGCAACCTTGATTTCATCTGCAGATTTTAACTTACTATTCTCGGCTTTAGAATACTCCATATTAAGAACATCAGCATTAACATCCGCCAGTTCTACATGTTCCTTGCCATCTGCGTTATACGTATTCTTATCAGTAATATAATTATTACCAATAACGCCTACAACAAAAAGTGTAACAACCACAACGAGCGCGGTTGTACGCTTGAACAACTTGTTTCTAAACTTTTCTACCACTGTTTTTTCTCCTTCGTCTTATATTATTGCTCTGAATCGAGCAAACACTTAAATGTTATAATAATATCGTTTCAATTTCAAGACATGAAAACATTTCAGCCAACTACAGACATTTTTACCAATAATATACAATTTTTAGTCAAATAATATGCTTTTTTCTTTTCTCTCATTTTTTGCCGTCTTATACTTTATTACAACTAAAATCTAAATTACCTTTTTCTATTTCATATTCGTTTATGATGTTCACAAAAAAAATTAGTTCGCCATCCTCATAATTTTTTTATTCCAAAACAAAAACGCCTCTCTAGCCGGATTATTTTTTTCTAACTAAAGAGGCATTATCTTTCAATTGACTATTAATTACTCCACATCAATTATCTCCACTGTATTTATCGCATCTTCCATCATTCTGTCGATTTCTTCACTGAGGCGTGTTTCAGACTTCTTGATGATATTGATATTCGGTTTTGTGACAGGATGCTTAGCAACGAATGTTGTACAGCAGTCCTCATATGGAAGTATTGAAGTCTCATATGTATCAATCTTCAATGCGATATCAACGATATCCTGCTTATCAAAGGCAATTACAGGTCGATATACAGGAAGTGTACATACTTCATTTGTTGCGGCAAGAGACTGTGTAGTCTGACTTGCAACCTGTCCTATACTCTCACCTGTGATAAGTCCAAGGGAACCTTCCTGTTTTGCAAAGTGTTCTGCAATCTTCATCATATATCTTCTCATGATAATAGTGAGCTGCTCATGTGGGCATTTATCATATATGTACATCTGAATTTCTGTGAAGTTTACAACAAAGAGCTTGATTGGTCCTGAATACTTAGATACTTTCTTTGCAAGATCAACTACTTTCTGCTTTGCTCTCTCTGATGTATATGGTGGAGCATGGAAATATACTGCATCAATCTGCACTCCACGTTTTGAAATCATGTATCCTGCTACCGGACTGTCAATTCCTCCTGAGAGTAATAATGTAGCCTTTCCGGCTGTACCTACAGGCATTCCTCCCGGTCCCGGAATAATTCGAGAATAAATATTTATTTTGTTTCTGATTTCGATATTGAGTTCGATTTCAGGATTGTGAACATCTACTTTCATATCCGGAAATGCATCAAGAATTCTAGCTCCCATCTCCATGTTTATCTCCATAGAATCAAGAGGATAATTCTTTCTGCTTCTTCTTGCAAGCACTTTAAATGTCTTATTTTTATCCGGATACTCTGCATCTATATATTTGATAACCTGCTCTGCAAGATCATCAAATCCATTGTCCTCAATCTGAATCATTGGGCATATTCCAACAATACCAAAAACATGTGATAATGCATCCACAGCCTCATCAAAATCAAATTCACTCTGTGCATTAGCATAGATTCTTCCTGATTCCTTATGCACTTCAAAGTCTCCATCAATCTTATCAAGAGCAATTCTTGCCTGACGAACCAAAGCATCCTCAAATAAAAATCTGTTCTTTCCTTTTATGCCGATTTCGGCATATTTTATTAAAAATGACTTGTACATAACATCCTACTTTCTTACATATTTTTTTAACACCGGAAGGAGTTCTCCTATACACTCTAAACAGTAATCAACTTCTTCCACTGTATTATTTGCGCAAAAACTAAATCGCACTGTAGATTCTAACAGATTATTGTCAATTTTCATAGCCTTTAATGTACTGCTTATGGCAGGTTTGTTAGATGAACACGCTGAACCCGCTGAAATATATACACCTTTATCTTCCAGTGCATGAAGCATAACTTCGCTTCTGACATTTAAGAAACTTGCGCTGACAATATGAGGTGCCGACTCATGTCCTCTCTTGCTGTTGACTGTTACGCCATCCATTTTTTCGAGTCCGTCAATAAGCCTGTCTTTAAGGGTAATCATCTTTTCAACATTTTCATTAAGATGATCATATGCTTCCTTTGCAGCCTCACCAAGTCCTGCGATTCCCGGAACATTTTCCGTTCCTGATCGCATTCCCATCTGCTGCCCGCCTCCAAGAATAATTGGTTTTATTTTAGTCTTATTCTTAATATATATAAATCCTGTTCCTTTTGGTCCGTGTATCTTGTGTCCACTGACAGTAACAATATCAGCCTTTAACTTCTTTGGCTTTATCTCCATCTTGCCAAAAGCCTGTATGGCATCTATATGATAAATTGTCTTAGGATTTTTTTCTTTTACAATTGCCCCAATCTGTTCCATTGGCTGAATTGCTCCAACTTCATTATTAACTCCCATGATTGATACAAGAACTGTATCCTCATCCACTTCCTTTTTCAGTGCTTCAAGATCAATAACTCCGTTTGAATCAACAGGAAGATACACAACCTCAAAGCCTTCATCCTCAAGGTATTTCATCGGATTAGACACTGAAGCATGCTCTACTGATGATGTGATAATCTTATTACCATTCCTCTTGTTTGCCATCACCGATCCGATAGTTGCAAGGTTGTTTCCTTCAGTTCCACCGGATGTGAAAAATATCTCTTTCTCATCCACTTTCATTATGGACGCTATTTTTTTCTTTGCTTCTTTTATGTATTCTTCTGCTTTTACTCCTGCCATATGCATTGAAGATGGATTTCCATAATCCTCTATCATTACCTTCAACACTATGTCTTTAACTTTATCAGACACAACTGTTGTGGCGGAGTTATCAAAATATACTATCATTTATTCCTCCATGGAGTACATAAGCACTGACATTAGTGCCATGCCTGCTGTTTCTGTTCTAAGAATTCGTCTGCCCAGTGTTATGGACTTTGCTCCGGCATCTATTGCTTTCTCAACCTCTTCAGGTGCGAACCCGCCTTCAGGTCCTATAAACACTGCAACACTGTCACCGGG
>JAEEGL012744501.1_pt1 | contig 24758 bp, 19 predicted proteins | sample 9134231 | NCBI WGS metagenome assembly JAEEGL01 (sample SAMN16246548, study PRJNA631951) | gut metagenome | biome: gut microbiome; feature: rumen; material: fiber-attached | host: Bos | place: Iran: Karaj | collected 2018-10
GACGGAAGGCAGAGTATTTTTAATCTGGACGGCATCCCCTGTTCATAGGGAAGTCCCGTGAGGGGATTGCAATCAAACATGGTGCCTGACCGCAAAAAGCTCGTCACGGTCTCCAGCGTTTCATCATACTCCAAATACACACGCGTACCCGTCAGAAGGAAAACCGCCTGAATGCCGACCAGAATCAAAAATGCCGCGAGTGTTGTCCATTCCCTCGTCGTCCATTGATCACGGGATAAGCTTCCCGCCTTGCCTCCTGTCGCTGATAAAGCTGCTTCTTTGCTCCCCGCAGCCTTCCGGGAACGCACGCTAAGCCCTAAGGAGACTCCCGTAATCACACAAGAGATGCCAGATGCAACGATGAGAAGCAATGCCGCAAGCTTTGTGAAAGCAAAAACAGACTGCCCGCGAACCAATGCCCCCAAATGAGCGCCTTCGGCCAGTCCAATCAGGATAAAAATGCCCGCAAGCAACCTGTCCTCCCAGAAATATTCCCTTCTTGCCTTTTTTCGATCCAGTACAAGAATCAGTGCATTTCCCAGCAGCCAGGCCAGCGGGAAAAACATCACCGCAAACAATGCTAACATCTGTCACCTCACCGATAGTATCTTACCATAAAACGCTATATTATTCTACGAAAATAAGAAAAAATTAAGAGTTTAAAGTTTTCTTAAAATGAAAAGAGCAGCTGCTCCCTGCAGCTGCGTAACAGTCAATCCCGAGGCCATATATTGTTATCTAATCTCACCCATCTTCCGTGAATTTTCTACATGGCTTTCAAATCTAAGCGTAGTTTATCTGCGACCCTTGCAATGTATTCGCTGTTGGTAGGCCTTGTTTTGCCAGACGTCGGAGAATATCCGAACAGGCCCTCAATGGTGTCACGGTTTCCACGAAACCATGATACTTCTATTGCATTCCGGATGGCCCTTTCTACCTTCTGACCAGTCGTCCTAAAACGCCTTGCTATGGCAGGGTACAAGAGCTTTGTCACGGAAGTCACCACTTCCAAATCCTTGCCTGACATCAGGATGGCATCCCTCAAATAATGATATCCCTTCAGGTGCGCCGGAACTCCCATGTCCAGCATAAGATCCGTAACATATCTCTCTAATTCCAAATCATCCAAAGCCACTATTTCCACGTAAGTACACCCCTTTCCTAAGTCGAATCTTGCCTCCTTTTTGCGACTGCAAAGGCAATTCTACCATAGCCGTCGAATAATGCAACGTGCTTTCATCGCAAAATTCGAGGTCACTTTTTATGCTTCGACTCTTTTCTGACAAAAGGGGACGAATGCCGTCGAAACCCGTCCTACGCTTCTTCCTTCGAAAGATAGATGGGGCGGCGCTTGACCTCCAAATAGGTTTTCGCCAAATATTGCCCCAAAATACCCGTACAGAAAAACTGCACGCCGCTGGTCATTAATATGATACAAACCAAGGAGGGCCAGCCTGACACGGGGTCGTCAAAAATCAGCTTTCGCACGATAATAAAGATAATCATAATGAAAGCCACAATACAGAAAAAAGCGCCGGCAAAGGCCGCGATGGACAATGGTACCGTGGAGAATGCGGTAATGCCCTCAATGGAATATGCAAAAAGCTTCCAAAAGCTCCACTTGGTCTCGCCCTTTGCCCGCTCCACGTTTTCATACTCCAGCCACTTGGTCTCAAAGCCAACCCAGCCGTAAATTCCCTTAGTAAATCGGTTATATTCTCCCATGTTCAGAATGGCATCCGCCACCTGACGGGTCATCAAACGATAATCTCTTGCGCCATCCACGATTTCCGTCTTGGAAATCTTTTTCATCAGTCCATAAAAGGCTCTTGCAAAAAAGCTTCGGATTACGGGCTCTCCCTTACGATTTACGCGTCTTGTTGCCACGCTGTCATAGCCCTGCTCCACGTAAGAAAACATTTCCGGAAGAAGGCTCGGCGGATCCTGCAGGTCAACGTCCATGATGACTAAATAATCGCCCTGCGCCTTTTCGAGGCCTGCGTACATGGCTGCTTCCTTTCCGAAATTGCGGGAGAAGGAAACGAAATGTACTCTCTCATCCTCAGAGCGAAGCTTTTTTATTTCCGAAAGCGTTCCGTCCCTGGAACCGTCATTCACAAAAAGGACGTTCATCTCCACGCCCTTTCCACGAAAAAAGCCCTCGTTCTTCATTACCTCTTGATAGAAGAGCCGAATGCTTTCCTCCTCATTATAGCAGGGACAAATCACTGTTAATAAGCTCACGTTACCTCTTTCCGGGCGCTTTCACAAGCAGCATTCCCTTTTCCAAATAGATTTAGCACGAAATCATATTCAGTTTATCACGGTTTTCGGGGCATGACAACCGTCTTTTTAAGTACCTGCCTTTTTCCCGAAAAGCATGGACATTTTTGGCGGAATAAGGTATACTGAAGAGTAGTAAATTTTGTTTTTGGGACGGATGGTCATATGGGAACTCTTTTTAACAATGTCATTTTTCTGTCCGCTGCGGCGGGCTGGTTGGTTGCTCAGGTTTTAAAAACCATAATTCACATGCTTTTTACGAAAAAATTCGTGGCGGAACGGCTCATCGGAAGCGGCGGCATGCCTAGCTCACATTCCGCAACCGTTTGTGCACTCGCAACCGCCGCCTGCATTTCCCATGGCGCTGACAGCTTTGAATTCGCCATCTCCCTTGTACTTGCCCTGATCGTCATGTATGATGCCATGGGCGTCCGCAGGGAAACCGGAATTCAGGCAAAACTCATCAACGAGATGATGGAGGCCTTTGCCGAGATGGGTCGAGAGGATCTCTCCACGGATGAACGATTAAAAGAATTTGTGGGACATACCCCCTTACAGGTATTGGCAGGTGCCATTTTGGGCATACTGATTGCGATTCTGATTTGTAGCATCATGCTCTAATCCTGTAGGAGAACAAATTGCTTTGAGGATAACAATATGATTACCATCAAGAGAATACTTCCGTTTCTTCTGTCAGCCCTGCTGCTTGCCGGCTGTGAGCCGGGAGCCGGGCCAACGGAGGATCCCGGAAGTCTTTATACGGGAGAAAAAATTCCTACGGAGAGTACGAAACCCTCCCAAGATACGGAAAAGAACAATCAAGAAGATCCGAACCTTCCACCACAGGACGGCATGGTTCGGAGCATTCTTACAAACGAATGGATCGACGAGGAGGTTGCAAAAATACGTCCCATCGCCGTCACCATTCCCAACGAATACAGGGCGGTGCCACAATACAATCTCTCCAATGCCTCCATCCTTTATGAGGCAAAGGTAGAAGGCAGCATGACCCGTCTCATGGCGATCTTTGAAGACTGGCAAGAGCTTGAAAAAATCGGGAACGTTCGAAGCATCCGTCCCTACTTCGCGTATTGGGCGTTTGAGTGGGATCCCATCATTGTTCATTGGGGCGCTCCCTATTTTACTTATACCAACAACGTTTTGGATGCTGAAACTACGGAGAACGTGGACGGAACCCGTGAGGAATCCTCCTTCTATCGTACCACTGACAGGGAAAAGCCTCACAATGCCTTTATCTCAGGTGCAATGATTCTGGCCTCCATCCAAAAGAACAATTACAGTCTCACCAACCGGGACTTGACTCCCGAGAAGCATTTCACCTTTGCGGCTCCAACAGAGCCCAATACCTTGACTCAGTATGGAGAAGACGCCAAAAATGCCACCTATGTTGACATGACGGCCTCCTATCCCCTGACACGATGCTACTTTACCTACAGTTCGGAGGACGGCCTGTATTATCGTTCCCAGTATCTTTCGGGCGGCGTTGACGGTCCTCACGTAGACGGGGCCACGGGAAAGCAATTATCCTTCAGCAATCTTTTGGTGCAGCGCGTCAAGCAAGAGGAAATCGGTAATGGCTATCTCGCCATGCAGTGTCATGACACGACAAAGGACGGTTGGTTTTTCACGAAGGGCAAGGGAATTCACGTGACCTGGCAAAAGACTGGGGACTATGAACCGACGCAGTTCTTCGATGATACCGGAAAGGAAATTGAATTGAATGAAGGGAAGACCATGATCCTGATCATACGGGACACGGACAATTTCACCTTCCGCTAAAAAAGGATCTCACGCACATAGCATGAGATCCTTTTATTTTGGCTTTTTCTTGGTTTCCGTTTTATTCTCCCAAGCCGCTTTCCACGGCCGCAACCAAAGCTTTTAATGCTTCCTGCTCATCCTCTCCCTCACAGGTAAAGGTAATTTCATCGCCGCATTTAATACATGCGCCAAGTACGCTCAGCACACTCTTGGCATTTGCCGTGCTGTCCCGAAAAGAAAAGGTGATCAGCGACTTAAACTGCATGGCTTCCTTGCAAAGGATGCCAGCGGGTCGAAGATGCAGACCCGTAGGGTTTTTTATCACAACCTTCTGACTTACCATAGTATGTAACCTCCAACAAAAGACCATCCCCAACTTCGTCTCTATCTACAGTATAGCACCATTTTCTGATGTCAACAAGTACTTATTTTATTCTTCTGGTTTGGTAATCACGACACGCAGGGTTCCGCTTTCGAGTATCTTTACCTCACTTCCAAGGGAGAAGCTTACGGGAACGTCATAAATTCCAGGCTGCAAATCCGTTTTTCCGCTGCTTCTCATCCATTCCGCAAAATCAACCGTTCCAGCGATGGCTGATGCCCTTAGGGCATTGATGATCTCACTAAGCCCGAAGACGCGAAGCGTTACCGGCAACCTGTCTTCCTCCTCTTCCGGCAAGGAAATCAAATATCCCTCAGGAGCATTGGTAAACGCAATGTTTTGCGGTGCAATCTCCATCGTTCTGTCCCTGGATGCCTTAATCGTCACGGTAATGTTAATCTTTTGATTGTTCTCCGCATCTGCCAGTCGGATGCCGCTCGGAAGAAAATCCTTCAGGTTCAGGCTAAACGTCTTGGTTTCCGTCGCGCCGCCGATGTCGACCTTATCGCTCGTCACGGTGATTCTGCTGATTGTGGCAAGATTCGTCGGGGTTCCTGCCAGCAATATCCTGTCAACGTCCTTTTCCAGCGTTCCCACAACCATGTATCCATCCGCAGGCGTTCCTGAATAGCTTGCATAAACGGGAACCTCCTTCGTCGCCAGAATCTCGGCGGACAACAGCACGTGATCCGTGCTGAGGGCTACGTTGCCTAAATCCAGCTGGTTCCCCTCCCTGTCATGCAAATGAAGTTCAACGTTTGCGGAGGTATTCGTAGAGGCGCCCTCAACGTTTAATTCTGCAAAGGCGCTGCCCACCCTGCTCACGGAGGATTCAGGTCCTGAAATGTTGATGGAGGTCTGGTCGGAGGAGGTGCTTCCGATGATATAGCCCTCTGCTACCGTTCCCACCGTGCGATAGGCAACTCGAATCCACTTGCTTGCCATGTTTTCCACGTCCAGCTTTACCACTTCATGATCGCCTTCAAAGGATATCGCTTCCGCATTTGCATTCAATGCATAATACGTAATGGCGATGGTATTTATGTCCGTCAGCTTGCTTACGTCCGCTTCCGCAATAATATCGCTGGGACGCAGCGTCTGAAAAACGCTGGTGGGCGCCGTCACGCTGACTCTCACCTGATCCGTATTCTCCAGCACCGCATAATATTTATTTTGATTATCCAAAAGCTCCGTGTTGACCAGTCTTACCTGAATGTTACTATAAGATCTGGTATCTTTAGGATCTCCTACCTGCGCAACAATAAACCAAATCAAAAATGCCAGAAAGATGGAGGCTATCTTCAGGATCACGTTGTGCAGGATCTTTTTCTTCAACCAACCCAAAAATCCTTTCATCCTTGTGCCTTACTCCTTCCCTTCCATGGACGCTTTGCTTTTTCCTTCGGCTGCTCCTCAGGCTCCTTCATGACGATCTGACGGATCAGGCTCTTCAATTTCTCCTGACTCAAATCCGTTATGAGATCCCCGGCATAAGCCAGACTGATCTTTCCCGTCTCCTCAGATACAATCACGGTCACGGAATCCGTCACCTCAGAAATGCCGACACCTGCCCTGTGACGAGTTCCCAGCTCCTTGCTCAAGGTAAGGCTGTCAGAAAGAGGCAGGTAACAGGTTGCGGAAGAAACCCTGTCTCCCGTAATAATCACGGCGCCGTCATGCAGCGGCGTGTTCTTTTCAAAAATATTAATGAGCAGCTGGCTGGTCACCAAGGCATCAATGTCAATTCCCGTCCTGGCATATTCCCGCAGGGATTCCGTTTGTTCAATCACGATCAGGGCGCCCGTTCTCACCCTTCCCATCTCCACGCAGGCCTTTGCGATCTCATTAATGCTCTTATCAGAGAGGTTACCGTCGCCTGCCCTTTTTCTGGTGTCAAAGGGCAATTTCCCGGTGAAATCCGTAAACAAATTCTTGTTTCCCAATTCCTCCAGGGCTTTTCTCAACTCCGGCTGAAGCACAATGATCAGGGCAGTTACGGCAAAGCCGAGCACCTTTTCCCCAATCCAAAGAATTGTCTTCATTTCCATAAACACGGCGATCAGCATAAATCCGCCAATCACAACCAGACCCTTCAGCAGGGTCCATGCACGCGTGGTTTTCATCCAGGCAAGTATATAGTAGACAAGGATGGCAATGATGACAATTTCAAGAATGTCACCAAAATCCATGTTCATGCTATATGTCTGGAACCTATTCAGATAATCCTTTAACCTCTCCACATACTGCATCAATTAAAACAGCTCCTCATAACCATCTGATTCTTCCGTCTCATCACTCATCTGATTGCTGCCAACGGTAATTTCCCGCTGCGGCAGGCTGCTTTGTTTCCGATAGGAGGCATCACTATTTCTGGGAACGCGCTCCGTCATCACCATTCTGGAGTTGCCTCCAAAGCTGGCACCTCCTGAGGTCATGCCCTGCGTCGGACGATCCGCAGTCCTCCGCGAAACGCCAGAAGCACTCTGTCTGGCACTGCGCTCCTGCATGCTTCCTGCATCGGCACAGCTTGCGTTTCTCACGACGGGGATGGCTCTGGTCTGACCCGCTTCCTCATCCACTTCCGCGGCAGCGCTGCGTCCCTGTGCGGAGTTTCTCGGCCTCGAAGCCTCCCGAACCCTCTCACTGCTCTGAGAAGAAGCCTTGGCCTGATTAATCTTTTTCACCGTCTTTGTCGGCTCCGCCACGCTCATTTTCGGCACGGCCTTCACGTAATAATAGTAATCGTCGTCTTCAAACTGCACCCATTCCGTGCGTCCATAATCCACGCAGAACCTAAAAAACTCAATTCCCTTAGCGACTAAAATTGCCAAAAGGGATCCAAAAATAGCTGAACCAAGGGACAAATGAATGTCAAACTTTAAGTCTCCCACCAAAAGAATTACCAGATTGACCATGGTGCCTGCAACCATTGCGATGGTCCAGGCATGCTCAACGGACATCCTGTGAATCAGCCATACCACGATCACGGTCACGGCAAAGGCACCTGCAATCACAAGCATCGCTTTGTTTCCCAAAAGCGCATCCACAAGGAACTTGATCTTCTCAACGTATTCCTTCTCATCCATGGCGGCAATCGCAGGGGCGCTTCCCGTCAGCGTCGTCAAAACATAATAGATAATGACGCCACATGCAACGGAGACGGCGGACAAGGGGGAACCCAAAAGTCCCACGGCAATCGGAATCACGTAAGGGATCTTCAGCGCGAAAAACAGCGGCGTCAAAATCACGACATAGGAATCCGAAGGTGCAAACCGAAGGAGCAGCAAAAAGATGAGGAGATAAATGCAGGCTCCCATGAGCAGCATCTCCAGGGACAGGGCATACATGTGTCCCAAGCTAAACAGGGCACATAACAGCGTCAGGCATCCGGCCGGCAGGAAGGAGCATGCAAGTGATGCTACCAGCACGACGGTCACGGTATCCAGCCTCGGCATGTATCCCATCATGGTATTTACGCCGTTGAGTGCGAAGAAAGCCAGCATAAACTTTAAAACTGGCAGAATCACTACGGCATTCATTCGGTAGAATTTTTGGATTTTGTCCCGGTATTCCAGTATCAGAGTCATTTCTTCCTCCCAAGTGGAGCTTATTTTCTGCGCTCCCGATTATAAAAAATAGTCAGTTTATTTAGATTTTTATAATAGATGTTTAGGCTTCTGCGCACCTGATAGTATTTGATCGTAGAAATGACAAGCGTAATCAGCGCATATGCCCCTAAAGCAACCAAGTAATACGTCAATACGTTCTTTGCAAAGCTTAGCAGGTCGATCTTGTAAATATCCTGCATGAAAACGTCAAAATCATATAGCACGTACAGACCAAAAACAATCGCAAAGGCCACCGTCACGGCAAGAAAGGATTTAAAAATCTGCACCACGACGTAATCCCCGCGATAATACGAATGCACCTTCCGTATCTTTTGTCCCTGTTTTTCTTCATAAGAGGCCAGCTTCGTCATCAAGATGACCTTCTTCTCATTGATCATGGCAACCTCCGCATTGCTATCTATCCCTCCATACTTCCAGCCAGCGTGACGACGTAAACATTGGGGATGCCGCCCTCCTGCAGGGCCATGGCAGCCTCATCCGCCGTCGTTCCGGTCGTATAGATGTCATCAATAAGGATAATCGTCTTTAATTTTACATCATTTTGCCTGACAAGGAAAGCCTTTTTCAAATTATTTTGTCTTTCTTTATAATTTTGTTCCTTTAAGGGAGCCGTATTCTTCACCCGAAACAGGATTTTTTCATATACGGGAAGCCCTAACTGACAGCCCAAACCCCTTGCAAGCACTGCCGCCTGATTATATCCGCGCCTGCGGAAACGCTTGGGATGCAGCGGTACGGGAATCAGCCCTTCCGCTCCCGTTTGGCGAATAAACTCCCCCAAATGCCTTGCCAGCTCCTCGCCAAAAAAGTCTCCGTACTCCCTTCGGCCGCCATATTTGAACCGATAGATGGAAGCTGCCACGCTCGGATAATCATACAGCGCCCGGGCTCTACGATAAAAATGTCTTCTGCCCTTACGGCATTCCGCACAAAGCTCGCCCTCCGTCGCCAGCCCCTTCCCGCAAACCATGCACCAGGGCGCGGAGACGGGTTTTAGCTTTCCCAGGCATTCCAGACAAATCTTCTCTCCCCGCGGCGTCACAATCCCGTCGCACACGGGGCAGCGTCTTGGGAACAGCAGCTGTTTTAAGGCTTCCCCCACTTCCTTCACTATCTTTTTCGGCTGAATATTCCTCGTAGCCTACCTCCTTACAAAGCCGTTTCCGCTTCCGGTTCCGGTCGCCCGTAGATCTCCCGGATTCGGTCTGCCAGTGCGGTATAGCGCTTATTTTCACTGACGTTATCTATCATCTCACGGACAACGGAGCTCTTCCCCAAAATCGTCACGCAGCTTTTCGCCCTCGTAATCGCCGTATACAAAAGATTTCTGGTAAGTAACATTTTGGGTCCGCCCAAAAGCGGCAGTAACACCGCGGGATACTCACTTCCCTGCGATTTATGAATGGTGATGGCATAGGAGAGCTCTAGCTGATCCAAATCCCCGAAGGGATACTTTACGCGCTTGCACTCATCATATTCCACCGTCAGCAAGGATGCCGTCTCATCAATCTCGGCAACGCGTCCCATGTCACCGTTAAACACTCCCTGCCCCTGATCAATCACGATGTTATGCTTTCCAAGGACCTCCCATTCCAGCTGATAATTATTCTTTACCTGCATGACCTTATCGCCCACGCGGTAGGTCACCTCCCCCACCACGTGCTCCTTCTTTAAGGGATCCGGCGGATTTAAGTAGGCCTGCAGGATTCCATTCAAGGTTTCGCAGCCCAGGGCACCCTTTCGCATGGGGGTCAGCACCTGCATGTCATAGGGCGTACAATGCACGTACCCCGGAAGCTTGTCCCGAATGAGCTGAATCAAATGCTTATAGATCACGGCGGGATCATTTCTCTCCAGCATAAAGAAATCCTTGGACTGATTGTCCATGCGAATTTCCCGTCCCTCATTAATGCGATGGGCATTCACGACAATGTCACTCGCCTCGTCCTGCCGATAGATTTTTTGAAGCGTCACGCTGGGAAAGCAACCGCTCTCCAGAAGGTCGCGCAGCACCTGACCGGGACCCACGCTGGGAAGCTGCGAGGCATCTCCCACGAGAATCAGACGCGTCCCGGGCACAATGGCCTTCAAAAGCGCCTGAAAGATTCGAATGTCCACCATGGAGGTCTCGTCAATGATGATGACGTCAGCCTCCAGCGGATTGTTTTCATTTCGCTCAAAGCTTACCCGATGCCCGTCATCCTCTGACAGGTTACTGTTGAGCTCCAACATGCGATGGATGGTTCTGGCCTCAAATCCCGTCGTCTCCGTCATGCGTTTCGCTGCGCGTCCCGTGGGAGCTGCCAAAAAGATGTCCAGGCCCTCCGACTCAAAGTATCGAATAATCATGTTGATCGTAGTCGTTTTTCCCGTTCCGGGACCTCCTGACAACAGGAACACGCCGCTGTGAATACATTCCTTTACGGCATTCATCTGTAGCTCGTCTAGTTCAAGGCCCTGCTGCCGTGCCAGCTTTTCCAGTTTTTTCTCCAGGGCTGCCTCCATGGAGGGGAGCTGTTCCTGCTCCATGGAAAGATTCAAGTCATGAAGCATCCTCGCACAGGAAAGCTCGGCATAATAGTAGGAGGCCGCAAATACCGCATCACCCTTGGCAATCAGCTTTCGATCCATCACGAGATTATCCATCTGGGCGTGCACGGCATCCTCACTTACTCCCAAAAGCTGAGAGGCGTTTGTCAGGAGCTCTGGAAGCGGCAGATACACGTGTCCCTCAAACGTTGCCTGTTGTAATATGTAAAAGATTCCGCAGCGAATCCGATAGTCAGAATCTGCATGAATTCCAACACGCGCCGCGATTTCATCGGCAATGCGAAAGCCAACGCCTTGTATGTCCTCCGCCAGCTGATACGGATTCTCACGAAGCACCCGATAGGTCTCCGACTGATATTTTTCATAGATTTTTACGGCAAGATGATTGGAGATGCCAAAACCTGAAAGATAAATCATGGCCTCCCGCAGATCCTTTTTCTCCTCCATCTGAACGGCGATGGACTGTGCCATGCGAAGGCTGATGCCCTTAATCTCCGCCAGCCGTTCCGGCTCCTCTCCGATGATCCGAAAGGTATCGTCCCCGAATTTCTTAATGATTCTTGCAGCAAGCGTCTCTCCGACGCCCTTGATGGCACCAGAGCCAAGATATCGTTCCATGCCTAGCGCGTCAGTGGGAACCATCACGACATATTCCGAAATATGGAACTGCTTTCCATAGGTGGGATGCATCTCATAATCGCCCCATGCTTCAATGCTCTCTCCTTGGGAAATACCCAGAAGACGTCCGACACAGATCTGTTCCTTTTCGCCTACGAGAAGACGAATCACGGTATACCCATTCTCTTCCCTTTGGAACATAATGCGATCCACGTATCCCTTCAGATTTTCCATGCCTTTCCTCCAAAAACCGCGCTTATTCTCGCGGCTGCAACCTGTCCTTTATAATTTCACGCTTGCTGAAATGATTCTCCGGGGAACCCGAAAAAGAAAAAAGATGCTCCTGATAAAATGGCGCTTCAGAAATATCAAGCGCAAAGCCCTTATGGTAACAGGCTTTGCGCCTTGTAGGATTGCCCTGCGGCAATTCCCCAAAATCCGTATGGCTTGGGGCCATGTCGCTTACGGCTCCCGATAGCTCGACAAAAACTCAATAAATTTACCCGTTCCAATGGCTACGGCAGTCATGGGATCCTCTGCCGTCATGCAATTGATTCCCGTTCTCTCGGAAATCAGCTCCTCCAAACCGCGAAGCAGGCTTCCGCCACCCGTCAGTACGATGCCACGGTCAGCGATGTCTGCGGCCAGCTCAGGCGGCGTCTTTTCCAGCACGCTGTGAATGGTCTCCACAATCTGCGCCGTTGCCTCCTTCAGTGCCTCCTCCATTTCCTCCGAAGAAACATTGACCGTCTTCGGAAGACCGGTCACCAGATTACGTCCGCGCACGTCCATGTAATCCGGCTCCGGGCGCTTATAGCAGGAACCAATCTTAATCTTCATGTCCTCCGCAGTTCTCTCACCGATCAGAAGATTGTGCTTCTTTCTCATGTAACGGACGATGGCCTCATCAAAATCATCTCCCGCGATCTTGATGGATGCGCTGACTACGGTACCTCCCAGGGAGATGACCGCGATGTCAGAGGTTCCTCCACCAATGTCCACGATCATGTTGCCACAGGGCTTGGAAATGTCGATGCCTGCACCGATGGCCGCCGCAATCGGCTCCTCAATAATGGAAACCTCCTTCGCACCCGTCTGATAGGTTGCATCCTCCACGGCCTTCTTTTCTACCTCCGTTACGCCGCTGGGAACGCAAACCGCGATCCGAGGACGCCGGAAGGTCTTCTTTCCAAGGGCCTTCTGGATAAAATATTTCATCATTTTTTCCGTTACGGTATAATCTGAAATAACTCCCTGACGTAAGGGTCTTACCGCAACGATGTTGCCAGGCGTTCTTCCCAGCATGAGACGGGCATCCTCGCCGATCGCCTTTATCTTATTTGTATCCCTGTCAAATGCCACGACAGAGGGCTCCTTTAATACAACGCCCTTTCCTCTTATGTAAACAAGTACGCTTGCCGTTCCAAGGTCAATGCCAATATCCGTGCCTTGCATCATTAAACTCCTTTTTCAAATCCAAAACAATTCCTATTTTTGTTACGCGCAATTCATTATAACCGATATCACGTAATTTTCAAAGGGAATCAAAAAAAATTTTAAAAAAATTTAGATTTTCCTAAATCTACCCGTTATAGGTTTCTCCACGATGACGGTTGTACCTGCGCCTGTGTCTCTCTCCGTAACCGCCAGAATGCTTTTTTACGTCCTCCCCGTCACGCATGGCATCCTTTTTCTTCTTCATGTGGAAATCCTCGCCTGCGATTCTATGAGCTTTGATTTCCTCATAGCAATGATCACACATCCTTGAGGTACTCGACAGGGAAATCGGTGCACCGCAGTACTGACACTTACGGATAAAGACGTTCTTATCCTTGGAAAGGAGGCGCATGATGGTCTCCTCCGTCTTCTCACGCTCCTTATCGAGGCGCTCCTGCTCAATCACCTTCCCCATGCGGATGGAAAACTGATAATAGAGATCCAAAAGCTTATAGAAGGTTTCATACTTATGCAGACCAATGTCCGTACACATAATCAGCGCGGGGAAATGAAGGCTGACGTCCGCCGTGTAGGTCTTACAATAGTAGAGCCAAAGCTCGACAATGTCACGGTTCTTGATGTCGATGGAGCAGGTCAACATGCGATAGAGCAGATGCTTGTCCTCAAAACCGTCAATTTCCTTGCGGTCCTTGTAGGCTCTCTCATACAGGAACAGAACCTCTTCAATACTAATTTTCTCGAAGGGCGGCTGCGTCTCCACGGACTTCCAGATCTTAAGGATGGCATCCAGCGGCTCATCCATGTCGAGGAGCACCTGCGGGAAGCCAAGGCTGACCTTCTCCACCTCCTGCTCCTTCTTCGGGAAATTCTCCTTGATGAAGCGAAGGTTCTCCTCGCCCACGGCATTGACGTAGCCCGTGTCATAAATTCCAAAACGGCCTGCTCGGCCTGCAATCTGATGAATGGTCTCCACCGTCAGCGGTCCCGTCTCCTTGCCGTCAAACTTCGTTGTCTGTGCAAACACGATCCTGCGGACGGGAAGATTTAGTCCCATACCGATGGCATCCGTCGAGACAACCACCTTTGTCTGATGTGTCGTAAACAAATGAATCTGACGCCTGCGAATCTCGGGAGGCAGACTTCCATAGATCACGCTCGCCTTGATGCCATCGCTCTCAAGGCGCCCCGCAATGTCCAAAACGGAGCGTTTGGAAAAGGCGATGACCGCATCTCCCTCCTGTACGTCGTCCGGGAAAGCGACCGGCACGTCCTCGCACAGAAGCTTTGTCTTCCTCTCATAATGATTGGTTTCTTCCGTGTCGCCGCAGAGTGAAATCAGATGCTTTACCACCTTCTCCGCCGCAGGACTCATGCAGACATGGATTTCCTTTGCCTGTACGCCAAGGATTGCTCTCGTCCACGAATGTCCTCGGTCGGGATCCGTAATCATCTGCGCCTCATCTATGACAGCTACGTCATATTCCTGTTCAATGTCCAGCATCTCAATGGTGGATGCCGTGATAAACGAATTTTCCTGATAGATGCGCTCTTCTCCCGTCAGCATGGTACAGGGGATCCCCGCATCATTCATCTTTTCATAGACCTCCAGCGCCAGAAGGCGAAGGGGCCCCAAATATACGCCGTTCATCGCCCGCTTCAGGCTTTCCAGCGCATGATAGGTCTTGCCGCAGTTGGTCGGTCCTACGTGAAGAATGAAGTGCCGCTGCATCTCCAGCGCCTTCGGGAACTCCGTCTCAGGCTTCGTCGGCACCATGCCGATAATCTGGCTGCGGATGCCGCCCTCTGCACTGCTCTTTGCAAGATTCTTCAGGGACTTTTGGCAGATCTCAAAGGGATGCTCCTCACGAACGTAATCCAAAAATTTCGCCGTGACAAGCTCCTGCTCCTCCGGCTTCATCCCAAGAAGATCCAGCCGCACCAGCTCTGGCAGAATCATGTCCCTCAGCTTCATGATGGCAAATTGATTGTCTGCCTGAAAGGTATAATAGGCCATGCTTCGAACCATGCGGTGATATTCATCGAGATGCGCCTGACTGATCTTCGGATTCTTACATTCCTTCAGCTCCTTATACAGCCTGTCCATTCGCTGCACAAAGTTCTTTTTGCCATCACTATTCTTTTTTTTCATGCTCTTGGCACAGTCTCGATATTGCGCAAAATAAAACTGCACCAGCTTCTCATTTTGTATCATAGGTTTTCCTTAAGCTTTCTTTTTGGATGCCTTCGCCTTCTCCAGCATCTTCTTTACGTAGATTCCCGTGTAGGAATTCTTGTTCCGTGCAATCTCCTCGGGCGTACCCTCCGCAATCACGCATCCTCCGCGGTCTCCGCCCTCCGGTCCCATGTCAATGACATAATCGGCCGTCTTGATGACGTCAAGATTATGCTCAATCACGACCACGGTATTTCCACCGTCCGCAAGGCGATGCAGGATTTCCACGAGCTTATGCACGTCTGCAAAATGCAGTCCCGTGGTAGGCTCATCCAAAATATAAATCGTCTTCCCCGTACTCCGCCTCGAGAGCTCCGTTGCCAGCTTGATTCGCTGCGCCTCACCGCCGGAGAGCTCCGTTGAGGGTTGTCCCAGCTTGACATAGCCAAGTCCCACGTCATAAAGGGTTTGAATCTTATTCTTGATGGAAGGCATGTTTTCAAAGAAGGTCAGCGCCTCCTCCACCGTCATGTCCAGCACGTCAAAAATACTCTTCCCCTTATATTTTACGTCCAAAGTCTCACGATTATAACGTTTTCCGCCACAAACCTCGCAGGGAACATAAACGTCGGGCAGGAAATGCATCTCAATCTTAATGATGCCGTCTCCACTGCAGGCCTCACAGCGACCGCCCTTAACGTTAAAGGAAAATCTCCCCTTGGTGTATCCCTTCGCCTTTGCATCCGCCGTGGAAGCAAAGAGGTCTCGAATCTGATCGAATACGCCCGTATAGGTTGCAGGGTTGGATCTCGGCGTGCGTCCGATGGGCGACTGATCAATGGCAATCACCTTATCCAGCTGCCGAATGCCCTCAATCTCCCGGTGCTTTCCGGGAATGGTACGCGCGCGATTTAACTCCTTCGCCAATCTTTTATACAAAATCTCATTGACCAGAGAGCTCTTTCCGGAACCTGACACGCCTGTCACACAAGTCATGACGCCAAGCGGAATATTGACGTCAATGTTTTTCAGGTTATGCTCCTGGGCTCCGCGAACCGTAATCCAATTGGTTGGAATGCGGCGTTTCTCCGGCACGGGAATCTGCTTTCTCCCAGAAAGATATTGTCCCGTAATGGACTCCGGCACGGCCATGATCTCCTCCGCCGTTCCCTGTGCAACGACCTCGCCGCCATGGGAGCCCGCACCAGGTCCAATGTCTACGATATGATCCGCTGCCAGCATGGTATCCTCGTCATGTTCGACGACAATCAGCGTGTTGCCCAGATCGCGAAGATTTTTCAAGGTATTGAGGAGCTTGTCATTGTCCCGCTGATGCAGGCCAATGCTGGGCTCATCCAAAATATAACATACGCCCATCAGGCCGGAGCCGATCTGCGTTGCCAAACGAATTCTCTGAGCCTCGCCGCCAGATAAGCTTCCCGTTGCACGGGATAAGGAGAGATAGTCCAGTCCCACGTCCACAAGGAATCCCACGCGCGCCCGAATCTCCTTTAAGACACGCTTGCCAATAAATTCCTGCTGCGGCGTCAGCTTCATATCCTGCAGAAATGCCTGCAAATTCAAAACTGACAGATTTGTCACTTCGTAAATATTCTTATCACATACGGTGACTGCAAGTGATTCCTTTTTCAGTCTCATGCCATTACATTCCTTACAAGGCGTAATGCGCATAAAGCTCTCGTATTCCTGCTTCATGTTCTCAGAGAAGGTTTCCTTATACCTTCTCTCCATGTTTTTGATGAGGCCCTCAAAGGCCGTCGGATAAATGCCCCTGCCGCGCTGACCCTCATAATAGACGTCCACGGTCTTCCCGTTGGTTCCATGGATCAGGATGTCCTGAATCTTCTGCGGATATTTCTCAAAGGGCGTATCCAAATCAAATTTATATTCCTTGCAAAGTGCCTGCAGCAGCGCATTGGTAAAGCTTCCCTTGTCCGTACAGGATTGCCAGCCCAAGGCAGCGATCGCACCCTCCCGAATCGAAATCGTCCGATCAGGAATCAAAAGGTCCTCGTCAAACTCCATCTTGTAGCCCAGTCCAAAGCAGGCAGGGCAGGCTCCGAAGGGATTGTTAAAGGAAAAGCTTCTCGGCTCAATCTCACCGATGCTGACGCCGCAGTCCGGGCAGGCAAAATTCTGGCTAAAGCTTAAGGTCTCCCCATCAATGACGTCAACCTCCAGCAAGCCGTCCGCCAAATTCAATACGTTCTCGATGGAATCTGCAAGGCGCCTCTCAATGCCAGCCTTCACCACAAGTCTGTCCACGACAATTTCAATGTTATGCTTGATATTCTTATCCAGCTTGATTTCTTCCGTCAGCTCATACAGATTTCCGTCGACGCGAACGCGCACGTAACCACTCTTGCTCGCCCTCTCCAAAACCTTTTCATGCTGACCCTTACGCCCCCGCACCACGGGTGCCAAAAGCTGCAATCTCGTACCCTCCTGCAGTGCCATGATCTGGTCCACCATCTGATCCACGGTCTGACGAGCGATGGCCCGCCCACAGTTTGGGCAATGCGGCGTGCCAATTCTCGCATACAGCAATCTGAAATAATCATAAATCTCCGTCACGGTTCCCACCGTTGAACGGGGATTTCGGTTTGTCGATTTCTGATCAATCGAAATCGCAGGGGAAAGTCCGTCAATTCGCTCCACGTCGGGCTTTTCCATCTGTCCTAAGAACTGTCTTGCATAGGATGAGAGCGACTCCATGTAGCGCCTTTGTCCCTCTGCATAAATGGTATCGAACGCCAAGGATGATTTTCCAGAACCTGACATTCCTGTCAGAACTACCAACTGATTTCTGGGAATGTTGACGTCAATATTTTTTAAGTTGTGTTCGCGGGCTCCCCTGATTTTAATGTAATCCCGCGCATCAAATTTCGGGAGCTTGTTTTCCACTTCATTTTTCTTGCCAGCCATATTTAGCATTTACTCCAATTTCTAGTTCAAAAACTTTCATCCAAATTTCTGCTTCCATACCCTTCCCCCCAAACCCAGGGATCCCAGGCATCTTTTTTCCCGTAAGATCGGTTCTCCGTCACAAAGTCCTTACCCTGATTCGGTAAAAAACCACGGAACGTCTGCTCACTCCTTCTTAGCATCTTTCTCCGACTCCTCCGCACCACGTGCGTCGGCCCTCGACAGAATCACGTCGTAGATCAAATAGAGCTCCTGAACGGAATTCTCCAGGAAATAATAGTGTCCAACATAGGGCACCAGCAACACCAGAATCATGATCATAAGTAGCAGTGCCCAAAGATTTCCCGTACTCAAAAGGGTTGCCAGGCAAATGACCTCCATGATGGCAAACAACGCCGTTACGATCAGGTGAATCAAACGTTCATGCTGATAGAACTGAATCTTGATCAAATGACTCTTCGCCACTTCCGCCCAATCCGTTCCCGGCTTATCCTCCGTCAAAATCCATTTAATGGCCTTCATATAATCCTGAATTTGCTTTTTCACGTTTCACTACCTCCAAACCTTGCCAATCTCCTTATTCCATGTCCCGAAGGTGCTTCTTTAGCTCAATCATCTTGTCACGCAGCTCTGCCGCCGATTCGAAATCCAGATCTGCCGCAGCGCGCTGCATTTTCTTTTGTACCTCGCCAATGAGCTTCTCCAGCTCCTTTTTGTTCATGGATTCGGGATCCTTCTCGAACCGCATTTCCTCCTTGGCAACTGCCTTAGAGATGCTGATAAGATCTCGCACGGCCTTCTTGATGGTCTGCGGCGTAATTCCATGCTCCTCATTATACTTTTGCTGGATGGCGCGGCGTCTGTTTGTCTCGTCGATGGCCGTCCGCATGGAATCCGTGATCTCATCCGCGTACATCACGACATGTCCCTCGGCATTTCGCGCGGCACGTCCGATCGTCTGGATCAGGGAGGTTCCGCTTCGAAGGAAGCCCTCCTTGTCCGCATCCAAAATCGCTACCAAAGAAATTTCAGGGATATCCAAGCCCTCCCTGAGCAGATTAATGCCGACCAATACGTCAAACACGTCCAGTCGCATGTCCCGAATGATCTGCGCACGCTCCAGCGTGTCAATATCGGAATGCAGGTACTTAACGCGAATGCCGACCTCCTTCAGATAGTCCGTAAGATCCTCCGCCATGCGCTTTGTCAGCGTCGTCACGAGAACCTTGTTGTGCTTTGCCACCTCTTTGTTGATCTCTCCTACAAGGTCATCAATCTGCCCCTCCACGGGCCGCACGATGACCTCCGGATCCAAAAGTCCCGTCGGGCGAATGATCTGCTCGGTTCGAAGAAGCTCATGCTCCTCCTCGTACTTCGCAGGAGTCGCGGACACAAACAGCATCTGATCAATGTGATCCTCAAATTCCTGAAAGCTTAAGGGACGGTTATCCAAGGCCGACGGAAGGCGGAAGCCATAGTCCACCAGCGTTGTCTTCCTTGAGCGGTCTCCATGGAACATTGCACCAATCTGCGGAATCGTCATGTGAGACTCGTCAATGATGATCAAAAAATCATCCGGGAAGAAATCCATGAGCGTCATGGGCGGGTCTCCCGGCTTCGAGCCGACAAGATGCCGCGAATAGTTCTCTATGCCAGAGCAAAAGCCTGTCTCTCGAAGCATTTCCACGTCGAAATTCGTCCTCTCGGAGATACGCTGTGCCTCGATCAGCTTGTCCTCAGACTTAAAGAATTTCACACGCTCCTCTAGTTCTTTTTCAATATTGTCACAGGCAAGCTTGATCTTCTCCGGCGCAACGACGTAATGCGAAGCCGGGAAGATTGCGACGTGCTGCAGCGTTGCGTGCACCTTTCCCGAGAGCGGCTCCACCTGTGCAATGCGGTCTATCTCATCTCCAAAAAACTCCACGCGAATGAAATAATCTCCGCCCTCCGCAGGATAGATCTCCAACACGTCCCCCCGCACGCGGAAGGTACCGCGCTCCAGGTCAAGGTCATTTCTGACATACTGCATGTCCACGAGCTCTCGAAGCACCTGGTCTCGATCCTTGGTCATGCCAGGCCTAAGACTCACGACCATGTCCTGATATTCGTCGGGGCTGCCCAGGCCGTAAATGCAGGACACGCTGGCCACGACCACGACGTCCCGCCGCTCCGTGAGGGATGCCGTCGCAGAAAGCCGAAGCTTATCGATCTCATCATTAATGGAGGAATCCTTCGCGATGTAGGTATCCGACTGCGGCACGTAAGCCTCTGGCTGATAATAATCATAATAGCTTACAAAATATTCTACCGCATTCTCTGGGAAAAATTCCTTGAATTCACCATAAAGCTGCGCTGCCAACGTTTTATTGTGCGCAATGACCAAGGTCGGTTTATTCAAAGCGGTAATCACGTTCGCCATGGTAAACGTCTTACCAGAGCCCGTGACGCCAAGTAAGGTTTCAAACTGATTGCCCGCCCGAAAGCCCTCCACCAGCTCTTCAATGGCCTTCGGCTGATCTCCGGTCGGCTGATATTCGGAATGTAACACAAAATGATCCATACTTCACCTTCTTATACGAAATCGCTTCGCGATATGATATTGCCTTCCCCTCGTACAGTGCTTATAGGATCAGTATAGCAGAAGGCAAAGAAAAAGTACAGCACAATCGAATGTTTGTTCTGTACTTTCCCCCTGCTATTTTATTTCTTCATCAGATCTGCCAAAACTTCCTTCGCCTTTTCCAATTGAGTATCAACAGGATTTTCCACGTTGTAGTAAAGAGAACCGTCAAAGTCACAGTCAATGTCAGGCTCAATTCCGATCTTATGAATGTTTCTGCCATTTGGAGTAAAGTATCCGCTCACGGTAATCTTGACGGCAGTTCCGTCACTTGACGGGATGATGGATTGAACGATGCCCTTTCCATAGGTTGTCTTGCCAATCAGCGTTCCCTTTTTGTAATCCTGAATGGCTCCCGAAAGAATCTCCGCCGCGCTGGCAGAATTGGAATCCACGAGAACTACCATGGGGATCTGAATCTCCTTGTCGCCCTTACACTTATAATCCTTTCGATTGCCATTCTTATCCTCCGTGTAGACGACCAGTCCTTCCGGAAGAAGGTTTTGTGCAATCTGAACCACCGTGGAGAGATTTCCGCCGGGATTCGCACGCAGGTCAAGAATCAGTCCCTGCATGCCGGACTGATACAGAGATTCCATGCCTTCCAAAAACTGCGTCGTCGTGACATCATCAAATTCCGTAATCTGAAGGTAACCCATGCCATTTTCGTACATTTCCGTATTTACGGTAGGATTCTCTACTCGCCTTCTCATCACGGTCTTCTCAAGCTGCTCCGAATCTCGGACGATGGTAATGTTCACCGTCGTATTCTCCTCGCCGCGGATTTTGGCTACCACGTCAGACAGGCTCTTTCCATAGGTCTGCTCCCCGTTGACCATGTAAATCAGATCATCCGTACGAAGTCCTGCTTCCTCCGCAGGACTATTCTTAAACACGCCGCTGATCTTGGGAAGATTCGTTTCATTGTCGATGCTGACATAGGCTCCGATGCCATAATAAATGCCTGAGGAGCTCTGCATGATTTCTTCAAATTCCGCTTTTGTATAATACTCTGAATAAGGATCATCGAGGGCATTCATCAGTCCCTCATAGATGCCGTTCTCCAGATCTTCATCGGAAACCTCATCCAAAAAGAATCCTTCATGAATAAGATTCGCGATATAATTGATTTTGGTGATCATTTCCTCCGTGACAAAGCCCTGGTCCTTCGTTTTCTTTTCAGAAGAGGAGATGCCGACGCTTCCGTCTGAGCCTCCCCCGTTTTTTTGCATCGCGGCCTTGCCGGCATTCCAAAAAGCAAGAACGAGTAAACCGGTAATGATCAGCGTTCCCATCATTCCCAAGACGAGTCCGCCCCAAAATGCTCCGTTATCCTTCCTTTTCATGAATGATGCCGTCTGATCCCCAGTACGATAGGAATCCATGTCTAAATACTGATTCTGATCCATCTTTTGATGCTCCTTTTATGCCGTATCCCCCCCGGCAATTCAAAACGATTCTTAGGTAATATACAGCCCCGTTTTTTCTATGGAAGCGTGATATAATCAAGCGGTGATACGTATTCGCCGTCTTTTCTTACGCTAAAATGTAAGTGAGGTCCCGTCGACCTTCCCGTAGAGCCCACGAGTGCGATGGTCTGACCACGGGTCACTACGGTATCCTCAGAAACCTTCAAAACAGATGCATGCATATACACCGTATAGAGATTATCCCCGTGATCGATCATGACGTAATTTCCCATGGTCGGGCTATACGCCGCAGCGACAACCACGCCGTCATACGCCGCATACATGGGCGTTCCCTTTGGCGAAGCAAGGTCTATGCCGTTATGGAACTGCTTTACCTTCAAAATAGGATGAATCCGCCATCCATAAGGATCGCTGACCCTTGTGTAGGATTCCAGTGGAAAGACAAAGGTACCGCCGTCATAGGTTCGCTGTACGGTCAGCTTCTTGCGTTCTGCGGCAAGCGCTGCCTCCAGTGCCTTAATCTCCTCATCCTGCTGGCGAATCATGGCCTCATATTCCTCAATGGCCTTTTCATTGTTTGACATGTCAGCCTCATAGGCCTCGATGTCGCGCTTCTTTTGCTCTAAAAACAGCTCCAGCGTACTCTGTTCCAGCTCGACGTTTTCCTTGGTCTGATCCAGGATTTCCTTTTCGAGCTCTAACTGTCTCTCGCAAAGCTCCACGTATTTTCGGTAATTCTGATACATGGTCCACTGTTCCTTGTCATAGGTGACAAGGCGCTCCATGAGCTCCGCGCGATTGAGAAACTCGCCCATCCCGGAGACCCCCGTAAGGAGCTCCGTTGCAAGACTGCTTCTCTTCTCGTACATCTGCCGGGCGCGAATGATCATGTTATCCATCTGCCCCGTTTCCCTGGCAATGGCCTCCTCGACCTCCGCCTGCGTGGCGGCAAGCTCCGCCTCCTTCAGGACGATTTCCTCCCTCAGCTCTGCCATCCTCGCATCTACCAAAGCAATCTGATCATCCAGCTCCGCTATGTACTTGTTCAAATCCTTTTTCTTGGATTCCAAATTTTTCTGAATCGACTGAACGTCGCTAAGGTTCTTTTTTAATCCGCTCTTTTCCTTCTCTGCCTTTGAGATTTGCTCCTGCTTTTCCTTGATGTTCTGCAGGATGGCGGAATCATTATTCTTCGCAGCCTTGCTTCGAAGCACGCTCGCATTCCATAATCCCATGAGCAATAAGGTCAGACAGATCAAAAGCCCCGTCACCACAAATCGCTTTTTTTTCATGTGTTTTTCTCTTATGCGCCTTATACTCTCAAATGCTTTCTAACGGACAACATGCTTCCAAGGAAACCGATGCCAACGCCGATGGCAAAGCAGACAGGTGTCAGGAACGAAAAGACTTCGTTCACAGGCAGGAAGCCTAGCCTCGTGCTCAGCATCGGGAATCTCGATACGAGATACTCCATGGCATATTGATACAACTGATATAAAATAATCAGCGGAATTCCCGCGCCAAGCAGCCCAATGATCATACCCTCAATCACAAAGGGCGAACGTACCAGAAAATCCGTCGCGCCGATATATTTCATGATGCTGATCTCCTGACTGCGGATTGCGATACCCGTTGCAACCGTATTGCTGATCAGGAAAATGCTGACTGCAAACAATAGTGCAATAATTCCGGCGGAAACATAGGCAATGATCAGATTTGTACCCGTCAGCGTCGTCGCCGTTGCCTCGTCATAGTTTACGCGGCGAACCTCAGGAAGGCTCTTAAGCCATGTCACCAGAGAATCCTGCATGCTGACGTCGCTCAGATATACCTCGTAATTATCTTCACCTCGCAGAGGGTTGTCTTCATAGCCGCTGGCATAGTCCTCTCCAAAGTGCTCCGGTCCGAATGCGGCCCACGCCTCATCATCGCTGATAAACTTTACGCCGGATACCTCTTCTCTGGCCTCGATTTCCCTTCCAATCTCCTCCAGTCGCTCCTGGGAAGGAATCTGCCCATCGGGATGCACGTACTCCTCCCGATGCTCATAGCCCTCAGAAAGATAGCAGAGGTCATACTCCGAGTGGAAGAATACCGTAACGGAAACTCCCTCCTCAACCTTCATCACCATGTGCTGAAAGTTGGTTACAATGGCATAAAATGCCCCAAACATAAACAGACAGGCCGTAATGGTCGCAATGGACGCCAGCGAAAAAAGCTTATTATGCAGGATATTCGCTAAGCCCTGCCGAAATACATATAAAAACGAACTAATCTTCCTCAACATACTCACCATCCTCTTGATCACTCACAATAACGCCCTTTTTCAGCGCAATGACCCTCTTACGCATGCTGTTTACGATTTCTCTGTTATGCGTGATCATGACCACGGTCGTACCCTGCGCATTGATTTCCTCCAAAAGCTCCATGATGCCCCATGCATTCTGGGGATCCAGATTACCCGTAGGCTCATCCGCGAGCAAAATGGCAGGCGAATTGATCAGAGCCCTCGCCAATGCGACTCTCTGCTGTTCTCCTCCGGATAATTCACGGATCTTCGCCTTGTATTTCCCTGCAAGTCCCACCGTTGCAAGAATGGTCGGAACGTTTCTGCGGATCTCCTCCGTGGGTACCTCAAGAATTCTCTGGGCAAATGCCACGTTCTCATACACGTTTCTGTCCGTCAAAAGGCGGAAATCCTGAAATACGACGCCAATCTGGCGACGATACTTCGGAATCTGACGATGGCGCAGCTTCCCTGCGTCCTGCCCCATGACATAGACGCCGCCCTCGCTCGCCTTGAGCTCTCGCATGAGGAGCTTAAACAGCGTGGACTTTCCCGCACCGTTCTCACCAACGATAAACACGAATTCTCCCCGCTTAA
>JAEEGL014270475.1_pt1 | contig 24758 bp, 4 predicted proteins | sample 9134231 | NCBI WGS metagenome assembly JAEEGL01 (sample SAMN16246548, study PRJNA631951) | gut metagenome | biome: gut microbiome; feature: rumen; material: fiber-attached | host: Bos | place: Iran: Karaj | collected 2018-10
ATCGTTGAAAAAGGATCTGTAAGATTTGAACTTCGTTCGAGCCTGCTCACGCTCGGCAATGCTTAAGCAAGCTTATCATTGCTCTCGCTTAACCGCAGCCTTCTTGCCAGATAGGGCATAGGAGATTAAAAAAACAAGAAAAGTTTGGTGGTATTCCCAAATTTGCGTACTTTTGCAAATGAAATAAAAACAAAAGATTACAATGGAAACAAAAGAAGCCAAAAAAGCAAACATCTTCCAGCGAATTCTGGATGACAAGAAGGCTATTCGGGAATGCATTGCTAATCATGGAAATTTGAAACAGTTGGCAGATGAACGACAAATTCAATTCGCTGCGCCCTTATAGCTTCAAACTTGATGGAGACATGCATTATGTCTTCACCACAGAAGCAGGTGTTGTCTATCACGCTTACTTCATTGATTTTTGCATGTACGCTCCTCAATTCGAAGGGGTTTATATGTTTAATATAGAACCCGAGGGTGATACTACCAATATTCCTCAAGACATTCGAATCTCGCACACTATAGTGAAAATTCTTTCTCTATTCTTTGCTAATCACCAGAATTCAATGATAATGGTATGTGATAGCGTTGATGGAAGAGAACACAAACGGAGTCTATTGTTTGACCGTTGGTTTAGAAATTACGCTACGGCAGACATTAACAAGTACGATGCTTCAGCAGAAACAGAAGACTATGTTTTGTATGTATCTCTTTTTATTCATAAAGACAACTCCAGAAAATCTGAGATTGTTTCTGCTTTTTATGAACTTGTCAGAAACAACATGTATCCTATAGACTAAGCGTATTTAAGATTTGGACGTTAAGAGCTGCTCTTATAAGTACCACCTTCATTAGATAAAACTACTCTGAATTACCGGATTCTTTGGTGAGAGAGTATAGTTCGTTAGAACGGGTCAGTGGGTTGAAGTGTGGCTGATGGAAGCTCGCTTACAATCAGAAACATTTCAAGCCAATGACGGAAGAAAGACAGTTTCAGCCACAAACGGGCACTTTGACTTCTACGAATATGAGAATTGTGATTTGAATACAACATTTCAAATAACAAAGAGTTTAATTGAAGAGAAGAATGATGAGAGAAATTGAAGGATATAAAATAGATTACGATTTTAGCAGTTTTAGGAAGATTGCAGATTTAATATACTTCGAAGGCCCCTTCCTATCACACTATGTTAGCAACAAAGGTGATGACTATCTCTTCTACTGGGTTGACAGAGACGATAGCGACAACCGTTGGATCGTGCTTCGCGTTAGTCTTGCGAATCTCCAGAAATATATCGGCAAGATAATTACCCTTCGTGAACTCATTGAGCATCCTAATGACGGCTATCTATATGCTGTAGATGTTAACAATGACATCAATTATCATAATGTTAAACTTGTGCAGCCCTCTGCACTGCCAACAGAGTATTTACCCGAGGCAGATTCCTATTACGCGTTTGAACCGATTCCTGCAGATGATGCTGAGGAGATGATGACCTACGAACTGACCATTCCCTATAAAGAACGCAACAGATTTGAGGAACTTCTCCACAAGATAGGTTTTCCTGTTTCTGCGCTTAAGAAGGTTGTTGGTCATGCAGCTGTGTTCTGACGCTTTTTCAACGATAACGTTAACCCTTAAGATGTCTGATGTCTGAAGTCTGATGTCTGAGAAACCTTCGGAACGCTAACGTTAACGATAACGATAACTTTTTTCTACTAAGCTACTAAGCCATAAACCTTAATGTCTCTAACCTCTAACCCCTAACCCTTAACCATGAACCATGAACGCTAACCTCTAACCGAGTTTTAGATATAATCGTTCTTTTAAGAATGAAAGTTCACAAAGTGAATGACAATATGGTTTAGACTTGGACGTTAAGAGCTTGTTCTTATAAGTTCAAGAATAAAGCATATCGTCAAGGATTACAGAGTAAGACTCCATTCTTAAAAGAACCTACCGATTGAATATAATTTCTGTGATTTCTGTGATTTCTGTGTGAGGTAAAAAGAATCTTTCGCTAGGAAAAATAAAAAAAATCTCCGTTTTATTTGGTTATTCTCTCGCTTATACGTAACTTTGCTCCGCAAAGTGTTTGAAAAGGAACCATGGCAGACAATATATACAATAACAATATACTAAACTACAACTATTCAAATAGCGCCCGTTTACTACTACACGTAGAAAAATTTACTGGTACACGTAGAAAAAATATTTCTTACGCCTACGCGAAAAATATCCTTAGTAAGGCCCTTATCTGCCTCATGCTCATGTTTATGGGTGTGAATGGCGTATGGGGACAACCTGTTGTAATTACAACACCTGATGACATTACTAACGACACAAAGAAACTGTATCTGATTCAGACGAATGCTTTTGAGAGTTTCTTTATGGCGCCCCAGGCTAATAACACCATTACGACTAATAATATTCGTGGTGATTATATGCTTTGGTATTTCCTGGATGCAGGAAAAGATAATGAGGGGACAGAGAATGAAATTCAATATTACTATATTGTCAACAATAGTACGGGAAAATACATTTATAACCATAATGGCAATTCAAGAGGTATAAGTCTTGTAAGTTCAACAGAATTCGCAAACTTGACTAATGCCAACAAGGAAAAATGTAAGTTTAAAATTGTTGAAAATAATACGAATGGAACAGGCTATTATAACATAAATGTAAAAGCAAACCAGACATATTATGGTTTGAACAAACAAAATGGTAGTGAGGCCAATCAATATCCCATCAGATTGACAAATAGTCAGTATATAAATGACGTCAATTCCAAGTGGAAGTTTATACGCTATGAAGGATCCTTTACCTGGAATCCTCCTTTTATACCATCAACTGATTCGGACAAGCATTATTACTTAATCCAAAATGTCCAAAGAATCGCATTTCATGCCTCAACAGACGATACGCCAGACAAGGTAATCTTTACAAATCAGGGAACCGAGCGCAGGGCGTGGTATTTCAAAGAAGCCTCAGCCGACGATTCTTGGTTTCAATACTATTATATTATTAATCCGTCAACAGGTGGCAAATACATGTATTATAATGGCACTGCTGACAACACCGGCGACCAAACTGATGCAGTAAGTGTAAAAGAATATGATTCAAACAACGAAGACCGTTACCAGTTTGTTGTGGTTCAGGCAGCAAGAGGTGACGGTGATAACCGTGTAAAATGTTATGCTATCATACCGAAACTACTCATAGATAATTTATGGACAAGTAATAGTATCGGTTATGCTCAAGCGGACATTGCCGATGGTCTCAATATGGGTATCATCAATAGCAGAAACGCGAGCAATGGTGCCCAATGGGATTTTATAACCACGGTATTTAACACATTGTGTAACAATCCTGTTATTAGCTTCTCCAATACAACGGGAAAAGTAACTTTATCGACTACAACCATATGGCCATCCATCTATTATACTACCAACGGTACAACGCCATCATCAAGTAACGGAACAAAATATACAGATCCTTTTGATGTAACGGAGGAGACAACAATCAAAGCTATTGTTACAAAGACGGGCTTTACCGATTCCGAGGTGATAACCAGAACTATTTATAAAGTAGCGACCCCAACCATACAGGACAATGGTGACAATACCATTTCCATAACCTGTGCCACAAGCGGAGCTGACATCTACTACACAACAGACGGAACTACTACGCCGACTACCTCGTCAACAAAATATACAGCCCCGCTGGGATGGGAGTTTTCCGGTAAGACCATCAAGGCCATTGCCGTAAAGAACGATATGATTAACTCTGCCGTTGGCGAGGCCACCATAACCATGAAATGTGCTAAGCCAGTTTTTACCCGAAACGGCAACAACATCACCATCAGCTGCGCATTCCCCGAAGGAGCCCAAATCTATTATACCATAAATGGAGGAGACCCCACATCCTCAAGCACGCCATATTCAAGTGCCATACCCGTTGCCACTGACGATATTATAAAAGCTATTGCCATTGCTCCTGGGTTTAATAATTCTGACGTAGCGACAAAGAAAATCTATCGTGAACTTACACCTGATGAAAATGACAAATATCACATTACGTCCTCTGACGAGTTTGAAATCTTTACCGACATGGCCAATTCAGAGTTTGCCGATAAAGACTTTATACTTGACACAGACGTTACAGGTACAGCAGTATCGGAAATTACTCAGACGTTTACCGGAACATTCGATGGTGGTGGACACACCATCAGCGGATTAAGGCACGCTCTGTTCAATAGCATTAATGGCGGCATCGTCAAGAACGTTTTCCTCGACAATGTAAGCATCAGCAGTGGTACGAATGTGGGTGCCATCTGTAATGAAGCTACAGGAGACACACGTATCTATAACTGCGGTATATTAGCCTCTGGCAGCACAGTGGAAAATGACCAGAAAGGCTATACCGTTATCACCTCATGTAGCAGTACCATAAGTGGCAGCAACTATGTAGGAGGCATTGTGGGTCTGCTGGACGGCAGTTCGCGCGTCATCAACTGCTTCAGCTATGCCAACATTACAGGCGGAACATACGTGGGCGGTATTGTGGGCTACAACAATGTTGCTACCACTTCTTCCAACCTCAAGACCATGGTGATGAACTGTATGTTCTACGGTGACATCACCGGAAACTCGAACAAGGCACCCATCTACAACGGTGAGAATATTGTAAACGAAGACGCCACCGGCGTGGGCAATTTCAACTACTTCTGGGGCGGAGCCTCATACGTTGAGAATGAGGATATTCAGACCTACAACTGTGCCCTGATGGCAGAGACGCGCTACTTGCAGCGCTTCGAGTTCTTCCGTCATTTACTTAACAGCCATCTGGAATTAGCTGGCTGGTGGGCTACAGGCACCTACAGCAAAGAGAATATGCTGAAGTGGGTAGAGGAACCCAGCAAGATAGGAACTTCTACACCCTACCCCATCCTGAAAACTCCAGGAAAATACGCATCTGTGGTAAACATCGATGTAAACCACTCGGAAACCATACCGACAGTTGGAACCACAGTGGGCACGTTGGGAGTGACCATACAAATGGGTAGCGGCGGTGCCGTTTATGGTCCTCCTACTGGAGCAAGCATCAGCAATGGTAGCCTTACGCTCAACATCACCGACAAGGATCCCGAGCACTTCAACTTCAACTACCGCAAGGTTCAGTTGCCTTTCTACAACGATGTAGGCACAAACAATTATAGAAAAGCAAGTGATGGTACAAGTCGCGTGGTGACAGGCTGGAAGATCGTCGAAATCAATGGTAGCAGCACTGGCACCGGCACTTTTACTTCAGGCGACGATGCAACGACGGATGAAAACGGTAACATCACTGGTACGCCCTACAATTTTGCTGACCGCAACTGCACCAACAAAGACCTCTACAGCAAAAGTGGTCGAATCTTTAATCAGGGTGCCTATTGGGATGTACCCGAAGGTGTTACTGCCATTACCATCGAGCCTTATTGGGCCAAGGCCGCCTACCTTGCCGATGCCTACCCCGACGTAGTATACGATGCTACAATGATTACGCCCCAGAACGTTCCAAACGTGGGTGGCGGACAGATTTACAAAAATGGCCAAAGCTATACTATTGCCGGCGAGAGTCAGGTGGTTTACACCACAATAGCTAATGCCCGAAGTGCTATAGGCACGGATAATACTGTATATGACAATGCCATTGTGCTGGTGGGCAATGCCCATCAATTATATACTAAGAACAATGAGGCCATCGGCGGTAACTACAAGTATACACTTACGTCCATAGACCTTGATAGTGACAATGAGCCAGATTATTCTTTCATTTTGCGTAATAATGGCCGTAATGAGTTACATCCCGTAAGGTTTGATTTCCTGAACCTTGTCGGTCTCGGTATGGCCCAGAAATCAACAAGCGGAACAGGAACCTTCAATCTCGGTATTTTTATTCCCAAAGGGTGGTTCGAAAGTACTAACACCTCGCTCTTCCGTGCCACTCAGTTCGAGTATGAGCATTCCAGCAGAACAGCGTCTGACGCTATCATCGTACAGGGTGGTGTCATGGAGCAATGGGTGAGCAACAATCAGAAGGGCACATCAAACAAAATACCCTATATTCATGTTGGCGGTAACGTGTGGTTCAAGGAATTCCACACAGGCTGTCACCAAGACAAACAGATTGCAACCAAACACTCACCAATATCTGTTACTGGCGGCGACTACGACGAGTTCTACCTCACAGGCCTCTACCGTGGCGACATAACCAGCAAAAACGATGATGCTGAGTGCTACATCAACGGCGGACGGTTCGGTATCGTGGCCGGTGCTGCCCAGGAGGGTATCGCCAAAGGTACTAACAATAAGGGCAACATCGTATGGCAGATACAGAATGCCGACATTAACGAGTTCTATGGCGGCGGACAGAATGCAGCTCGTCCCGTGGAAGGCAATATCACTACGGTCATCACAGGCGGTTATATCAAACAGTTCTGCGGCGGCCCTAAGTTCGGCGACATGAACACCGGCAAGACCGTTAAGACAACTGCCACCGGCACTCAGTTCGACACCTTCTATGGTGCAGGTTACGGCGGCAACTCATACAGCCGCTTTGCGCCATCCAACATAAACAACATCGATGGTGACTATAAAGGATGGAACACATTCTTAACCAACAACTACAAACAAGAGTATAATGCGACTTACAAAGGTGTATCTGTGACCTACAACACACAGTATATACCTATGTCAAACAACTATCAGAATGTCGCACGTCTGCTGGTTGACTTTGTGAGCTTCTCGCTTGCCCGTACCCGTGGCGTTACTTCTACGCTCACCAACTGTACCATCAACGAGGACTTCTATGGTGGTGGCAATTTGGGTAAGGTGGAAGGCGACGTAACATCCACACTCGACGGCTGTACGGTGAAAGGTAATGTCTATGGCGCCGGCTATGGTGGCTCAACACCCACCGTTGATGTGATAAACACAGGCAATTTCGTCAAAGCACCACGCTATGACGCAAACCTTGGTGTTTACTTTGACCCCGTAACCCCTGCTACAGTTGAATACACATGGGCACATCGCGACGGAGCCGTCAACACCACAGCCCTTGCTATTGACAAGAACGCTCATATACTCTATACCAATGAGGACCTTAATGCCCTCGGCACGGTTACGGGTGTTGTGACGCTGAACATTAACGGCTCAACGACAACTATCGGCGGTAACGTGGATGGCGGCAATGTTTATGGCGGAGGCGCATTGAGTGATGTGTCTGGAGACGACGGCGCAGGCAATATCACCAGCCGTGTGTCGGTCAACGTCAACAGCGGCTCCATGGTCAATGTCTTTGGCGGTGGAAAAGGTAAGTCAACAGTTATCAGAGGCAACGTCGTGGTGAACATCGGTGCAAAGGACGGCAGTGGTAATCTCAGCGGAAACGGAGCAGTGTCAGGCAATGTATATGGCGGCAGTGCCTTCGGTGCAGTAAATGCCTCCAGTACAAAAAATGCTGCTGGCGAGGTTACCGACTACACGGCAAGTGAAGGCAAGACAACGGTGGTCAACATCTACGGAGGAGCTGTAACAGGCAGCGTTTTCGGTGGTGGTCTGGGACAGACTACGCCAAGCGTCATAGCTGCCCAGAATTTCGGCAACACCACCATCAACATGGAAGGCGGTACGGTGAGCACAGCCATCTATGGCGGTGCAAACACAAACGGAGTATTGAAGCTTGATGCCACCATAAACATCACTGGAGGAACAGTAGGAACAACTGCCAATGCGGGTGCTGCCCCTGCCGATGCTGTCTTTGGTGGCGGTTATGGTGAACCTACATTGGTGAATGGCAATGTAACGGTGAACGTCGGACGCGAGAAGACCGGGAGCGAGGCTGATCACTCCGGAACAGCCATCATTCACGGTAACGTATATGGCGGCGGTGCATTAGGTAATGTGAACACCAGCAAGCCAGCCAATGACCTTGTCTTTGACAGTACGAAGAAAACAGATGTAAACCTGTTCAAGGGTACCATCAACGGAAACGTCTTTGGCGGTGGTCTGGGCGAAAAGGCCTCCGGCACATACGGACAAGAAGGATATAATCCTGGTGTCGCAGCCTATGAAGGTGGCGATGTTAACGTATTGCTGGACGGTGCAAAGGTAACACCCACCTATACCACAGGAGACAACCCCACTCCTATAACAGGTCAGATCTTTGGTGCCAATAACCTAAACGGTTCACCTTTAGGACATGTAACGGTGCATATAAAGCGAACGGTGGATAGTGCGAAAGACGAGAACACAGCACGTACCTCCCGTACCACTTACGATGTGGCAGCCGTCTATGGCGGCGGCAACCAAGCCGACTATATACCTACAGATGCCACATTAGATCCCGAAGAAGAAGGGAAAGAAGAAGAAAATAAAGCCAAGATTGCAGCAGCCTGTGCCGAGGTAATCATTGAAGGCTGCCAAAAGACCAGTATTAATTATGTATATGGCGGTGGTAATGCAGCTGCCGTACCCGCCACGAAAGTGACCGTACTGGGTACTTACATTATCAACACCTTATATGGTGGCGGTAATGGTGCCGGTGAGGGAAATCTTGGTGCTAATGTCGGATATAAGTCTTACTCAAGTTTAACTCCCACTGCTGAAGAAAAGACTTCAAAGCAATATGGTTCAGGTAAAGCTGAGACCAAGCTCTTTGGTGGTTATATCAACAATGTATATGGTGCAAGTAATACCAGGGGTGATGTTCGTGGTGGAACGGATGTTCGCACAAAGAGTAAGGGTGAAAGTGCCCCCACAGGAAGAGACTGCTGTGGAGAACTGAATGTAGGTAAGGTCTATGGTGCAGGCAGTCATGCTGACATGGATGGTGACGTGAACATTGTGCTGGAATGTATGCCCGAGGACTACGTGGATCAGGTGTTCGGTGGTGCAGAGCAGGCAACCGTCAATGGTAACGTTTCTCTGGTAGTAACCAGCGGTAAGTTCGGCCGTGTGTTTGGCGGTAACAATGCCGGTGGTGACATCCATGGATCTATCACCGTAAACGTCTCTGAGGATGGTTGTAAGGCCCTTATGATTGGCGAGCTCTATGGCGGCGGTAATAATGCTCCCTACTCTATTTATGGATGTACTCAGGATGGAAGTACATGGACAGCCAACACGTCCGGCACCTTGTATTTCAATGAAGAGACAGAAGGAAGAGCTGCCGTAGAAGTATATGTATTCTCCTGCACGTCCATCGGTAAAATTTTCGGTGGTGGAAATAATGCCGAAGTGATAGGTAATACACGTGTATGGGTCAATACCTGGAAGGGATACATCAATGGCGTTAAACAGGATAATATAGGAAAGATAGGCCAGGTATTCGGTGGCGGTAATGCAGCCAGGGTGGTGGGTAACACTCAGGTAGATGTTGGTACAGCATTGGCAAACGCAGGTGAAGATATCGGTGTCAATATCACAAAGGGTACCTATACCAGTTCAACAGTAGGAACTTATATCAGTCCAACAACGAATGAATTTATTGATTTAGAAGAAGCTGGCATCTACGGAGGTGGCTTCTCTGCCGATGTAGAGGGCAATACCACCCTGAATATCGGTACCAGAAATCAGAATATGGGTGTCAATATCGCTGGTAACATCTTTGGCGGCGGCTATGGTGAGACCACTCATGTAACAGGTAACGTGACGGTGAATATCGGCACCGTTACAGCTGGTGATCCAGTAGGCTATGCCAATATTACTGGTGACGTATATGGCGGTAGTGCCAAGGGAACGGTCAATTCAACGAACAACAGTTCTGTCAATACCTATACATATCCTAATCCTGAGAATTCCGAGGAAAATCTTACTGCCAATTGTTACACCAAGGTTAATTTCTATGGTGGTACTATTACCGGTAATATTCATGGTGGTGGTCTGGGTGAAGTAGGACATCCTGCTGACGTATATGGTCCAGTTACCGTGACAATGGAAAAAGGCAGCAGTACCAACACTGTTGTCAACAATGTGTTCGGATGTAACAACGTTCTTGGTACGCCAAAGGAAGAAGTAACCGTCAATGTCAATGGCGGTACAGTTAATAATAGTGTCTATGGCGGTGGTAACCAAGCAGCCTATACACCTTCTGAAAGCAACGTCAATTATCCCGCAGTATACATCAACAACGGTACGGTTACAGAGAATGTCTTTGGCGGTGGTCTCGGTGAGACAGCAACCGTTACAGCTAATCCGCATATCACGATTGGTGACAATGTGGAAGGTCATGTAGTCGCTATTATGAAGTCTGTTTATGGTGGTGGCTCGTTGGCCACTGTGGATGGTAGTACAAACATCGTTGTTAACAACGGTACCATAGGAACAGAAGGAGAGGGCGGAGCCACTTATGGCAACATCTATGGTGGTGGTTTCGGAAGTAGTAATAACGTCAGAATTGGTCTCGTCAAGGGTAATACAGAAGTTACCGTCAATGGCGGTAGCGTTCTCCATAACATATATGGTGGTGGTGCCTACGGTTCTGTGGGTACTTATACATACGCCAGCGATGATGCAAATGCAGCCATCAATAGTCATACAGAAAACACAGGTAAGACAACCATTACCATTCTCGGTGGTACCATTGGTACTACCGGATACGAGAATGGTATGATTTTCGGTGCTTCACGAGGTGATATTGCTGCACCAGGTGCCATCCAGGACAACATGGCATGGGTTTATGATACGGAAGTTGTGATTGGTCAAACAAACGACGAAACCGCTGGTCCCCAGATAAAGGGTTCTGTATATGGCAGTGGTGAGAACGGACATACCTATAACGATGCCTCTGTGACCATCCATAGCGGTAAGATTGGTATAACAGAAGAGTTGGAAAGTGACCCAGTAGGTCAGAAGGGTGCATACTATCCTTATCGCGGTAACGTCTATGGCGGTGGTTGCGGTACGGACAAGTACTATGCAGATCCTACGCAAGAAACCCATGACGGTAAGGGAACTCTCTACAATATAACTGCAGGTATAGTTGGCAGAAATGCTACGGTAACTATTGACGGCGGTCATATGGTTCGCAATGTCTATGGTGCCGGAGCCATGGGGTCTGTAACAGGTGGTACTATAGTAAACATCAGCGGTAATTCTGTTATCGGTGCTGATGGCAGCGGTGGTGGTTATGTCTATGCTGCTGCCCGAGGCTATGAGGATATGGCGGTTGGCTATGCTACTGTAGGAAGCACGGCCTTGAACATCAGCGGTGGTACTATCTGGGGTAGTGCCTTCGGTGGCGGACAGCTAGGTACTGTAAAGGGTAGTGTTGCTGTCACCGTCAGTGGCGGTGTCGTTAAGAATGACGTCTATGGCGGCGGTGCCTTGGCAAATACCAATACAGACAACTGGAATGGCGATGGTAGTATCCAGTATGTTCCTTTGACTGTAAAAGCAGATCCCTCCGCTGAAGAGATAGCCGCAGGTGTTTTAAAGACAGATGTCACTCCCGTTGCAGGATATTTCACAGAGGCATCCGGTAGCTATACACGCATCACCAATCCAGATGCCAAGGCTAATAGCGGAACCACTTACTATAAGAAGGCTGTCAGTGGCTCTTGGGCTGCCGGAAAAACATCGGCCAGCAATACCACAACAGTCAGTCTGACAGGTGGACTCGTTGGTAACGTTTATGGAGGTGGTCTAGGCAACTCCACGACAATGGCCAACGTGTATGGTGATGTTACCGTGACGGTGAATGAAGGCGTCACAAACTCGGCAGCAGGCGTTGTGTTCAACCAACAAGTAGAACACCCCGTTATTGATGGTACTGACTATCCTACGCCCACCAAGGGACGTGTCTTCGGTTGCAACAACTACAACGGAACACCTACGGGCGAGGTAACGGTTCACATCTATTCCACCAGACAAATACGGAAAGACACAGAGGCAGAGATACTTCCTGGTCATGGTTCAAGCGACCGCAAGTTCCCTTATGAGATACAATCTGTTTATGGTGGTGGTAATCAGGCCGATTACTTGCCCGCTACAGGCAAGAAGAGTCATGTGATTATCGAAGGTTGTGATGATACCAGTATTGAGAAGGTCTATGGCGGCTGTAACTCAGCTGTTATTCCTGAAACAGATGTCTTGATAAAAGGATGCTACGACATCGGTTACGGTTTTGGCGGTGGTAACGGCGGCCGACCCATCAAAAAAGAGGATGGCAACTGGTATGAGAATGAAGGCGCTATCGTCATCGGTACTGCCAGAATCGAATGTCAAGGCGGTAAAATAGGTCAGGTATTCGGTGGCGGTGACTCCAAGGGTAGCTGCGGTAGCACGGCGCCTGTTATACCAGAACAGGGTACTGGTACGTGCCCATTGTGGATTACCAGACTTTATGGCGCAGGTAATGCAGGTGATGTGTCTCACGTTAATATTATCTTGGCTGCATGTTCTGGAAATGCTATCGAATATGTTCATGGCGGTTCTTATAACGCCCATGTCCTCGGTGACATCAATCTGACTATTACCAGTGGTATCTTGAAGAACGTTTATGGTGGCAACGACTCAGAAGGTGGCATCGAAGGTAACATCACGGTTAACATCGAGGAAACCGACGGCTGTAACCCCATCATCATCCAGAACCTTGTCGGCGGTGGTAACGAAGCCGCTTATCCTGGCACGTTAAAGTCCGGTGGCGTAGAGACCCCGATTAACCGGCATGGTAAAATCACGGTGAATGTTAAGTCAGCCACTCGTATCGACAATATTTATGGCGGTAGTTTCAATGCTGAGGCCGATGCAGACACTGAGATAAACATCAACATGATGAAAGGTAATAAGGCCGGTATGACTGTTGAAATACCTAAGGAGTTCAGCTATATTCCGAATATTTCGGGTATCAGTGAAGTTGATTCCAAGACCATCAGTTGTAAAATTGACGATGCCATCGGCACCATCGGCAATGTTTTTGGTGGCGGTAAGGAAGGTCTGGTAAAAGGTAATACGCAGGTGAACATCAACTCCTCCGCTAAGGTATATATCATGAAGCGTAAATTAAATGTTGACCCATCAGATCCAGACTATGGAAAAGTCCTTGATACGAATGGCAATGTCATCAATGCAGCGAGTGGTGAGAATATCGGAGCAGGAATTACGATTGACTGCACTGATGAACATGACACCGAAGGTGCTCATATAACAGGCAACGTCTTTGGTGGCGGTGAAAATGCCGATGTAACAGGCAACGAAACATACAACAAGAACGGTGATGCCGAGATTTATATCTGTGCCAATAAGACTGGTGAAGGGACTTATGCTTCAGTAGCAGAAGGTGCAGGAAAGGTTACCATTGGTAATACCGTCTATGGCGGTGGTAGTGCTGCTGATGTTCATGGTAACACCCGAGTTACAATGGCTGGCGGTTATGTCTTTAACGGTATCTTTGGCGGTGGATATTCTGGTTCCGTAGGTACATTTACCACAAGTACGGATGCGGCTCACACAAACGTCTATGATCATAAGTCTCATGAAGGCTGTATTGGTAAGCCCATTTCTTGCAAATCAGGTACCGGCTTATGTACGGTTGTCGTTACCGGTGGTCAGATTGGTCCCGTAGATGTGGCAGTTGACGGTATGAATAGACCGGATGCGCAAGGTGGACCTGTTCCACAAGGATGGGTATGGGGTGGAGGCTGCGGTCTCATAGAGGATCCTTCGACTAACCCTGATACGCATTTCAAGACCTACGTAGGAAGCACTGATGTAACCATCGGCGGTACAGCCTTCATTCTGGAATCCGTAATTGGCGGTGGTGAGTTCGGACGTGTGCTGGGCAATACCCTCGTGAAGATTCAGGACCATTGTCAGATTGGCGTAGGTAATGGGCAGTGGGAGACCGTGGGTGGTGTTGATAAGCCCAAGCGCTATACTGATGGTTATGACTATGGCAGTGGCACTACTACTAACCAGTTTATCAATCCTCTCGAAACGACAGTCACTTCAGGTGTAGGTGGTAATGCTTTAGCTGAATGCTCGCACTTCCCTTACGGCAGGAATAAAGGCACAACCGAAGCCCCCAATTGGGTATATGAGCCTTACGATCCGTATTATAAATACTTTTCTTCGTATGTTAATGATCACCCGGACCTAAGTCCTGCCACTACGGATAATCCTTCTGACGGTAAAACGTGGATTGGCTGTGTGTTCGGTGGCGGTTCTGGCTATATGCCCTATAAGATTAAAAATAACATAGGTGAGGATATCGGCTACGACTGGTGTCGTTCGGCTGGATGGGTAGAGGGTAATGCCAACGTTCAGATTTCTGGTGGTCATATCCTAACAAATGTGTATGGCGGTAACGAATATACCGACGTAAAGGGAACATGTACAGTGACGATGACCGGAGGTACTATTGGCGTGCCGCGTACATTGGAACAGATTGCCGCACATCCCGTTACCTGTTACCTCTTCGGTGGTGGCAAGGGTGACGAGCGTTCACACTTCAATCAGTACACCAATGCGGGCAGTGTAGTAGTTAATGTATCAGGCGGTATCATTTATGGTTCCGTATTCGGCGGTGCTGAGGATGGACATGTGATTGGCGATGCCACGGTTACGATTAGCAAAGGCGATCCATTCACAATTGGTAGCACTACATATAATGATGGCCCCATCATCGGTACTTGGGGTACCAGCTATGTGGATGGTAACATCTTTGGTGGTGGTCGTGGATTCAGCGGTGGAAACCTGGCTGCTGGTGCTGTAGGCGGCAACACAACGGTAAATATTACCGGCGGTACCATGTTGGGCTCCATCTATGGCGGTGGTCGTATGGCTTCCGTGGGTATTGGTTTTATGGATTCCAGTGATTCTTCCTATGGTCAGCTTAGAGAAGATGAAGGTGGTAAAAAATACGGCCATATCACCGTAAACATCAGCGGTGGTACCATTGGTAATGATTTGGAATTCCAGCCAGTTCCAAGAAGAATTCAAGCCCAAAATGATTTGGAAACATGGAAGACAGAGAACCATATACCAAAGACCGAATTCTACTATGGAAAAGATGATAACGACAAGAATCTTTATCTGCTGAGTCACACCAAGGGAGGGAACGTTTTCGGTGGCAGTATGGGACGACTGACATTGTTGAACGGAAGCACCAACGATCTTTGGCCTAAACTGGGAACGGTTAAGACAACGAAGGTTAACATTTACGGCAATGCTGTCATCAAGGGCAATGTATATGGCGGTGCAGAGTTCAGTATGACCCGTGGAGACACCTACACGACTGTAGGCGGCATCTTAGAAGATGATAACACAACCATTACAACAACTAGTTCAGATAACCCGACTATTAAACGTGATATCTTTGGTGGTGGATACGGAAGTGATGACTTTGAGACCGAGACTACCGTTCCCGCAGGCGGATTCGATTACGACGAATACACCTTCACTCCTATGCAATTAGCCGGCATCGTGTGTGGTGACACGTACATCAACATCAAGGGCGGTCAAGTGGAGAAGAATATCTATGGCGGTGGCGAGATGGCAACGGTGGGCTTGATTAACTTCACGGATGCAGTAAAGCATAACTATGATTTTGCTCTTAGCTGGCCCTATAAGATGGGCTTCATTCCTTATATGGCAAATGGTCCAGTAGGAGGTACAACCAATATCAACATTGACGGTGGACGTATCGGTATCACCGGAAAGGACTATACAGGACCTGCCACAATAGACGGGGCTGCCGCATCGGATGAAGAAAAGAAAGCCCGAAGAGAAGACAACGGTGATGTGTTTGGTGGCGGAAAAGGTAAAGCGGGCTCACGCTACGATTATGCCTTCTGCGCCAATGTAAAGGCAACAGACGTTACTATTAATTTTGGAGGTGATGTTCCCACTCCTGAAACTTACAAAACAGAAACCACAAAATGTATCACCGGTTCCGTTTACGGTGGCGGTGAAAACGGTCATGTGATTGATAATACCAAGGTTATCCTGAAGAAAGGTTTGATAGGTCATGCCATCTATGGTGGCGGAAAGGGTAAGGATACTTACAAACATGAATTGAACAGGATTGACGGAGGTGGGACATATACTGCCGACATCTACAGTGTAACTGCCGGTAAGGTGTATGGTAACACCTACATAGAAATGGAAGGCGGCTATGTAGTGCGCAATATCTACGGTGGCGGTAACATGGCATCTACCGGAAAGGGTAACTACTCAGGCGGAGCAGACGACTACTCGACCTCAGGTTATGGCGAGACACTTACCGGCAATCTGTGGGATAACGTGAGCGAATTCAGTCAAGCCTTCCTAAGCAGCGGCAAGACATACGTAAACATCAAAGGCGGCCAAGTGGGCTGTATTATAAAAACATCTGACGGCCCAGACAAGGACGGCATGAAGGATGGACTGCCATACGGAAATGTATTTGGCGGAGCCCGTGGTGCCTCAGCACCCAACGTCGAGGAGTCACCGCGTTACCTCTATGCTCCCCTTTTCTACTCCGGTTACGTTAACGAAACACATGTTCACGTGTACGACAGTGCAGGTGTAGAACCACCCAAGATTTTCGGTTCAGTCTATGGTGGAGGTCAGGACGGTCATGTCCGCCGAGATACGCACGTGATTATTGATGCAGGTGAAATAGGAAAGCCCTATACAGACGCCACCACGGCAAATTCGTTGATTGGCACCAGTGATTTGTCACATCCGCAGTGGCTCCATCGCGGTAATGTGTATGGTTCTGGTTCCGGAATCGGCAAGTACGAGTATGACTTCAATAACGATGGAGACTACAATGATCATATTGACAACTATGGAGCCCGAAAGATTACATTATATGAAAAGGACTACAGTAACTCTGCAGGTTCTGTAACCCGATTCACAAACGTACAGATTAATGGTGGTACCATTCACCGTAATGTCTATGGTGGTGGTTCTTTGGCCAACGTAGGTGCACCTAAGATTGGACAATCCTATTATCAATATAAGAAGGGTGATACGGAAGAAGGACATGGAGAAGGCAAACAAAGCGGTAATGAAGTGAACATCACTGGTGGAACAATCAGTTCTGCTACGGATTATGCTGCAAGCTATGGTGGTAATGTATTTGGTGCCAGCCGTGGTCTGGGCACAACAGAAACAAATCCTGCTCAATTCTCAACATCTGTCTCCACAGAAGTGAATATTACTCCGAAAAAAACTGGTGAATTAACCTATGATTACACCAGCTATCCCACCATTGCCGGTAACGTTTATGGCGGAGGAGAGGCAGCTCAAGTCCGAAAAGACACAAAGCTTACCCTGATTGGCGGAATTATTGGAGAGGATGTCTATGGTGGCGGCAAGGGAAATGATGCTATTGCAGCCGATGTTGGCGGCAGAGTAACAGTAGATTTGAACGGAATAACAGACGACGAAGGAAATGTCATCCTTGTTGTGCCTACTACGTCAAGAGGCTGTTCTGTAAGACGTGTCTTCGGTGGTAACGACCTGAACGGTACGCCCAGAGGACATGTGAAGGTGCATGTGCATGCTACACAGCACAAGGACAAGTTAGCAATTCATGATGCCTTAAATGAAAATGATGATTATAAAAAATATGCAAAGTTCAGCAATATTGCCGGCTACTCCATTAAGAGTTATGGCGAATTAGTCACCCTTGCAGAAAATACATACCATCTTAATATTAATTCCGACAAGACCATTCTTGCCGGAGATGGAAGCGACGCAGAAAAGACTGAGGCTCTGAAACGCATACAAGATGCTGTAGAAAGGGCTGAATTGGCAAAATTCGCAACGGAATTACATGTTGACCTTACCGGCCTAACAAAAACAGAAGATATGCGAATAGCTGTTGCTAACAAGAAGTATGACGTGGAGGCAGTATATGGTGGCGGTGACCTGGCACTCTATCAACCATTCGGTCCCCAAGCCAACGGAACAGCTGCTGACTACAAGGCTACCACGGAGATGGCAGAAGTTATCATTGACGGTTGTGAAAAAACAAGCATCAGACAGGTATATGGTGGAGGTAATGCAGCATCTACACCTGCCAACTTGCTGAACGTTTATGGTACCTACGAGATAGACGAGTTGTTCGGTGGTGGTAATGGTAAGGATCCCTATCAGAATGTTACGGACAACAAGTGGTATGGAAATCCCGGTGCCAACGTGGGTTACTACGACTTTATGGAATATATCACTACGGGAACTGATGTTACAAACGATGGTGACGGTTCACCGGAGCATCCATATGTAGCTCATAAGAAATCAGATGCCATAGAAAAGGAATACCGAGAAGCCAACTATTGGTATGGTACAGGAAAAGCAGAGACAAACGTAATCGGAGGACGTATTCACTTTGTTTATGGTGGTAGCAACGAGGCAGGTAATATCCGCACACTGGCATTGTCAGTATTCGAGACATCAACCGAATGTCAGGTAGTTATCGACAAGTCCTACGGTGCTGGTAAGAATGCTGAGATTGACGGTGAAGCCCGCATACAGATGAATTGTGTGGATTATATGGGCGTGCTCTTCGGAGGCTCAACAGATGCCGATGTACGAAGCGATGTTAACCTGACGGTTACCAATGGACATTTCGGTGCAGTTTATGGCGGTAACGATACCAGTGGACACATCTATGGTGCTATCACAGTGACCATCAAGGAGGAAGGATGTAAGCCTATCGTTATTGACAAGCTGTATGGCGGCGGTTTGGGTGTAAATGCCCCCTACTCTATCTATGGCTATTATAATACCGGAGAAAAAGATGCAGAAAACAAGGATATTTATAAGCCAAGGGACTATGAGAAGTTTAGAGAAGACAGTATAGCAGCCATGGCAACGGTAACTGATCCTAACGACGAAGAACAAGTTAAGAATGCCCTGCTGGCTAAAGGTATTTACGGTTACCCGAAGGCGAATCCCCAGATCAATGTTATTTCTGCCACAAAGATTGGAGAAATCTTTGGTGGAGGTAATGAAGCATTGGTAATCGGCAGTCCTCACATCAATGTAAATATGGAGCAAGGTCATATTGCTGCCAAATATGTGGATGAATCATATAGCCAATTCACTCAAGGCGCACATGAAGTCACCGACCATGAAACCACTTATACGTATTATGTTAGCGGCTATGAGGCAGCAGAAGGTTCTACACATGGAAAGGCTGTTCTGGCAGTCGGTACCATCGACAATATCTTCGGTGGAGGCGACCAGGCCACTATTGATGGAGACACGTATGTGGAGCTTGGTACAGGTACGCATCTCAATGCTGAGAACGTCTTGGTTCCTATCAATACTTACGACGAAAATTCTTCTTACCGCGATGTGGCCACCATCACACGAAGTGTCTTTGGCGGTGGAAACTCTGCAGACGTGACTGGTAACACCAAGGTTCTTTTAGGCAAAGGTAGCACGGTGGGTGACCGCGTCTTCGGTGGTGGTAACTTAGGTAGTGTTGGAACGGTTAAGACCAAAACAACTCCTACCGGTCATAGCCACAGCGGCGACTGCATCCAAAAGCCTACTGCTTTTGAGGCAAATACCGGTACATGTACCGTTACCGTAACAGGTGGATACGTAGGGCCATTTACCCTTACCAACTATCCAAGTACTGCGGCTAACTCAGGAGATCCTACAGGCCAGGTTATTACCCCGAAGCCGATGCACATGAAGAATGTTGATAGTAACAACAACCCGTTAGACCCCGATGACTTGGGTTATGTGTTCGGAGCCAGTCGCGGTGATAGCAAAGACCCTGCAGTGGATCCGGATATAGAGTACAAAGCCTACGTGAACAAGACCCATGTGACCATCAAGAACGGTTATGTGGCAGGACATGAAGGTGAGACAGACTTTATTACAAGACCGCTTATTGCCGGTGGTGTATATGGCGGTAGTGAAAATGGTCATGTGCTCCAAGATACCTGGGTGAACATCGAAGGCGGACAGATTGGTCTGGGAGAAGATCTGACAGCAGCGTACGCAGAGGCGGATTTCATTGACCCATTAACAGCTACGCCAGCACAAATTGAAGAAAAGGCTAATGCTATGCCAGAGTGTGCACACTGGGATTACGGTAAGGTTTACCCGGGAGATACCGAAAAGAAATATCTACCCTATGACAAGCATGCTATAGAGGATGAAGCCGACGGACCATCCAGCAAAGAAGGTTCTGACGGTCATACGTTCTATGGTAATGTCTTTGGTGGAGGTTCCGGCTACTGGCCATATGAAGTGCATAATCCAGGAGAAGGAGAGCCCGCTTACGAATGGTTGGAGACAGCAGGTATGGTAGAGGGCAATACGCACGTAACCATCAGTGGCGGACACGTACTGACTAACATATATGGTGGTAATGAGATGACCAGTACCAAGGGTAAATGCTATGTTGAAATGACAGGTGGTACGCTTGGTTTGCCACGTACACTGGCTCAGATTGCCGCACACCCCGTAACCTGCTACCTCTTTGGTGCCGGTAAGGGTGACCAGCGTACACACTTCAACAAACGTACCGACGTTCAGGATACGGATGTGAAAGTCACTGGCGGTATCGTCTATGGCTCCGTCTTCGGCGGAGGTGAGGATGGTCACGTGCTGGGTAGTGTAACGATGACTATCGGTAAGGCAGCCGTCGGCACAGTAGGTGAAGAAGGCTATGAACCTGCTTCCGGTCCCATCATCGGTACTTGGGGAACCAGCTACGTGGATGGTAACGTCTTCGGTGGTGGTCGTGGATTCTCTGGTGAGGCTCTTACGGCTGGTGTAGTTTGCGGTGACATTAATATAGCTATTAACAGCGGTACCATGTTAGGCTCCATCTACGGTGGAGGACGACTCGGTTCTGTAGGTACCTATCTGGCAGCACCCAAACTCAGCGATGGGACAACTGACAATCCTCACTATGGCGCAATGATACCTGATGGTAAGGACGAAGATGACGTTGAGACAGAGCATACAGTTGATGCTCCAGGTCACACCCACGGGCACATCACCATCGACATTAGCGGTGGTACCATTGGTAATAATTATGAATTTATCATACCAAATGATGACAACACCCCCAACACTATCACAGAAACCGACATTAGCAAGTGGACCACCACTTCAGGTGGTGACTGGGAGAAATGGAAGAATTACAACCATGTACCCAACACCTTGTATGATTCTACTAACGGTAGAGTGACTCATACCAAGGGTGGCAATGTCTTCACCGGTGGTATGGGACGCCGTACTGCACTGGATGGTACAGAAATCAGCAACTGGACAAAGCTGGGTAACGTTAAGAGTACCAAACTGACCATCAGCGACGATGCCTGGATTAAGGGTAATGTTTATGGCGGTGGCGAGTTCGGTGCTGTGACAGGATACCATACTACAAACGAAAAGAACTATGGTACAGAAATCTCCATCACGGGTGGAACTATCGGTGTTGAGGTCCGCGAAAACGAAGCACCTCAGAAAGCCAACGTTGATGTTCCAACTACCTATCCCGAAAGTGGCAATAGCACTGTGCAGTACACCTTCGGAAGTGTCTATGGCGGCGGCTACGGAACAGAGGATAAGATCGCAGAAGTGACTACAAGTGACAAAGCCGACCTTTTGGGTGCTCTCGTCACAGACAATTCTACCATAATTATGAGCGGCGGTCATGTACGAGCCAGTGTATTTGGCGGTGGCGAGTTAGCTGCTTTAGGTGGTAATACCCATGTCAACATCAGTGGCGGTGAGATAGGCCGAAACGAGGTAAAAGCCAAGGATGACTCGAATCCCGGCTACGTGATGTTCGGTGGTGCTACAATGGGCAACGTATATGGTGGCGGTAAGGGCTCCATGAATAACTCCTATACCGGACAGGTTATGGGCAATACCAACGTCAATATCACTGGCGGTAGCATCTACCATATGGTATATGGTGGTGGTGCTTTGGGTTCAGTAGGAACATTCGATCGCTCCGACGGAGCAGGTCATCCGGCCTACATACCTTTGGCTGGCGTTCCATACCAGTGGAGATACACCAACAAAGAACCCATCTATCCGTATGAACCACAAGGTGACAGAACACCTACCGGCACGGCAACCGTCAACATCACTGGCGGTACAATTGGTATCAGTGGACGCGATAACGGACTGGTATTCGGCTCGTCACGCGGTGACATTTCAGTACCTGTGGGCTCACCAATATCTTTAGATCCATGTGATAATTTGGCTTGGGTGTACAAATCCGTTGTCAACATCGGTACCCTTAAGGCTGATCCAGAAGCCGACGATGACTACACGACTCCCCTTATCAAGGGCTCTGTATATGGTGGCGGTGAGAACGGCCATAACTACAGTAATGCCACAGTGACTATCAATAGCGGTTCCATTGGTGTTCCAGATAAGAATCCGGCTACCAACGAGGTTGAACCTTGGTGGGACTTAGGAAAAGGTGTTGCCTTCAACGATGAAGTCCGCTCAAAACGCGGCAACGTATATGGTGCCGGTAGTGGTGAAGATACCTATACAGGTACTGACGGTAAGCAACACTTCAACGCAAGAGCCGGTATGGTGGGTGGTAGTACCATCGTAAATATTGCGGGAGGACATATAGGACGTAGTGTCTATGGTGGAGGTGCCATGAGTTCGGTTGGTAACATCACCAATGGTAATGATACTATCTCTAAAGGACCTCTAGTGGAAACAGCTAAGCATGCTGATGAGACAAAGAGCTTCGCCCTCAGTTGGCCGTATGAGTTCCAGTTCGCAACAAATACAGGTAGGACCACTGTAAATGTGACGGGCGGTCACATCGGTACAAAGAACATTGATGGCGGCGATGTCTATGGCAGTTCCCGCGGTAAGGCTGGCGATCGCTATGCTACGGCTCATCTGGCATACGTCAATGAAACTGTGGTGAACATCAATTATACCAATCCGCCTGAAGATGATAAGACGGAAGAAGAGATAGAGAATGACTATACAATACCATGTGTAACGGGTTCTGTACATGGAAGTGGTGAAGACGGCTATGTATATGGAGATGCCCATGTTACGCTAAACAGCGGTCTGATAGGACATTCGATCTATGGTGCCGGTAAGGGTAAAGGTACCTACAAGCTAAAGTTGCTTAAAATTGGTGCAACCGAAGGTTCTGAAGACGTCAATGATTACTACGATGCTGACGTATATAGCTTGATTGCCGGCAAGGTTCTGGGAAACACCTACGTGACCATGAACGGTGGTCGTGTTCATCGTAATGTTTATGGTGGAGGTAACATGGCCTCCGTGGGCAAGGGTAACTATTCCGGCGGAACCGACGACTACTCAGCAGATGGTAAATCACCTGGCTATGGAGAGAATATTAACGAAAACCTGTGGACGAGTGAATATGACCCGAATGACAATACTTCTGTAAAGGATAACGCTTGGCACTTCCTGAACAGCGGAAAGACCACGGTCAATATCCTCGGCGGTATAGTGGGTTACGTAGATCCGACTAATCCCAGCAGCTCCGTGAAGAACAATCTCCCGTACGGAAACGTATTCGGCGGTTGTACCGGTGAGGCTGCTCCGAATATCTCTGAGACACCACGCTACCACTACTGCCCAGCCTTCTTCTCCGGCTATGTCAACGAGACGGATGTCACCATTGGCACTTTGGGTAAACCTGCAAAACCGGCTGTTGGAACAGAAGGAGAACCGGGTTACCAGCCAGCAGAGCCAGCTGTACCAGCTTCTGGTCCTACCATTCTTGGTTCAGTTTATGGCGGTGGTCAGGATGGTCATGTGCGCCGAGACACCAAGGTGACCGTCAACTACGGTGAAATCGGTATGGCCTATTCGTATACTAACAGAACAGACGTACTAAAGACGCTGGATAAGAATGCTGTTAGTGAGGAAGCTGCCTTGACGAATACTTCGGATCTTGATAATGACCAGTGGACACATCGCGGAAATGTCTATGGTTCAGGCTCTGGTATCAGCAAGTACGAGTATGACTTTAACTACGACAAAGACTTTGATGATACAGGTATTGAGTATGGCAAAATACCGGGTACCGATAATCCCAACTATGTTAATGAGAGGGACTACAGCAACTCAGCTGGTTCTGTGACCCGCTTCACTGAGGTGAACATCAATGGCGGTATCATCCACCGCAATGTATATGGCGGAGGTTCTAATGCCAGCGTGGGTGCTCCAAAGATTGGTCAAACTTATGATCCTTATAAGAAGGATGATACGGCAGAGGGACACACCAAAGGCAAGCAGTCAATGTGTACTGTCACCATCAGTGGCACCATAGGTACTCCGGACGACTATACCCCAGGATTCAAGTATAACCAAAATTATGGCGGCGAGGTATATGGCGGTAGCCGTGGTATTCCAGGTTTGGATGAAAGCTTTGCCAACACCGTATGGACACTGGTGAAGATTAAGAACGGTGCTACCATTATGGGTAACGTCTTCGGTGGCGGCGATGCCGGTATGGTGAAGAAGGATTCTGAAGTTATTGTGGGAGATTAACCCCACCCCCTACCCCTCCCCTCGGGAGGGGTTTTCTTTTTGAAAAAGAACCAAAACCTTCTTTTCACAACCACCCGCCATCCCACCATCACAACTGGGTAGTTGTTCCCCTTTGTGGGGCCGTAGCCACATTCAGTGGCTACTCTAAAGACCCCAGTCGCCTTACCTAAGGAGGGTACCTACCCCCTCCAAACCTCCCTCCGACATCGGGGGAGGCTTAATTGACTACGGCAGCATAC